>JAABUV010000848.1_pt1 | contig 45912 bp, 57 predicted proteins | sample 5559971 | NCBI WGS metagenome assembly JAABUV01 (sample SAMN10711881, study PRJNA513362) | rock metagenome | isolation source: Antarctica rocks | place: Antarctica: Victoria Land, Knobhead nord | collected 2015-12-19 | reverse complement strand
CGAAAAATGCGAAGCACTGAGAATTAAAATCGAAGTGCTTGACTTCGTAAACGATATTAACATTCTAGTCTACGACAGATTCACTGAAGAAATCTGCAGAACACTGAGCAAAGCACACGACGTCTGCGCGAAATGAGCTCGCACTCATGACGCAACGTTCGCATCAGAAAAGTACGAGCTCACGCATTTCACTAGAAAATCGAAGAGATTCGACATGACGGCTAGCATACAAATAGAAAGCTCAGTTATCAAATCAAAATCAGACGTATAAGTTCTAGAGATGCAACTGAACACGAAACTGCGATGAGACGCGCATCTTCAACAAATAGAGGCGAATCACGCCACAAGAATGCTGGCACTTAGTCGTCTCGAACCCTTCACATGAGAAGCTATCTTCATAAAAGCGAGGCAAGTATACTCAGCAGTAGTGAGGTCAGAAATCGCATTCGAAGCGTCAGTCTGACATCAGCGCGACAAGAAAGATGAACTGTTGAACAAAGAACGCAGGCTAGAAACACTTCAGAATCAGGCTCTGCGTCACGTAGCAGAAGCATTCAAAAGAGTAAACATCGAAACTCTAGAGGCAGAAACATACACGAGTTCGCTACATGTTCATCTGAACATGCTACAGAACAAGATCACGCTACACAGTCGAGTCAACGATCGAACGCAAGAGATCAGACAAGCATGCAAACTAATACGCGCTCGCTTGACGAAAGTTAATCGCGTCATTTCTCGCTCACTCGTCATCAAGAAAATAGTACTTCTGAATGTCTTCATTCAAGAAGGTGCGAAGATACAGTCGAGACGCAGACGACACACTCTCTTCTTCACAACGGTTTCAACAAGCGATAGCATCGCAATAACGCAGTATCACAAAGATCAATGAAATCAACGATGAGAAAAGTACAGAGAACGCGTCGCAGACGTCAACGCAATCTCAGCACAAAGGTCGCATCTGAGCAATAAGACGATAAAGATGCGTGATGATCTTGAGAAAGCAGAAAGCACTCTCGCAATGCACATCAGAATCGAACGCATAGGTCTGAACGCTTATCTGCACTCTAGAAACGTTTCAGACACGAATAGCTCGCGATGCGACTGCGAATGAAGTCATCAGACGACGAAGCATGTACTCATGCACTGCTCGAACTGATCGCACCTGCGATCAAGAATGCTACAAGATGCTGACTTCTTGAACTATCGAATAATCGTCGTCATCACGAAGAGTCTCAGAGCAGTAGCGAAGATGATGATGAAAACGAAACTCTTGAAGCAATTTAGAGTGACTAGAACACTCGTTCTCTAACGTGCGATCAACGCGAACAAATTTGATACATAGTCTCAAAACTCACTGTTTCGACTGCGTGAAGCAGTCGTGTAGACTGCGAGTGATTTTCTACCTCAGAGAGTTTTGTTCACTCGATACAGATAGCATAGAGTTTCTCATGAGTCGATCTAATCGATGTCACAAGAATGTATGAATTTATTATTATTATATTTAAATTGCATAGAATTTAGATCATCTATAGATTGCATATACATTGCTAGAAATTATGATTATGCTAGAAATCATGATCATTGCTAGAAATTATAGTCATTGCTAAAAGTCATGATCATTGCTAGAAATTATAATCATTGCTAGAAATCTAGATCATGCTAGAAATCTAGATTATTCATAGATTACACATGCATTACTAGAAATCTAGATCATTTATGAATTGCATATGCATTGCATTTATCATTGATTTATATAGTCGACTCGACTCGACTTGACTCAACTCATCACGCTAGTTTTAATTGACTAAATATCAATAATTTGTCGTGTGATGTTACTTGAACGATGTCTCGTTCGAATTTCTTTCTTCTTTTCTTAATATTTCTTAGAAAAACGTCTAGATATCATTCAATTCTATTTTCTAAACAATTGAATCTTCTAAATCTACTAAAAATGTTTATTCAATCTACTTCTATAATTCTAGTTGAGAATATTAACTTATTAACTTGTAAAAGCTGTAAGTACTGTATCTTTTCAACGAGATTAAATCATCACTTCGAAAGAAAATCTCATTCTCTCTCATCTTTCAAGCGTACTAGTCTTCTTATAGAAGTCGAAAAAGACGCTAGTCTTATTCGAAATAAGATCGAAATTAAAAATCTTGAAATTTCTTCTTTTTTTTTCTTTTTCTACTTAGAATTAGCTCTCTATCGAGACGAGATTAAGTGTCAAGACTGCGAATATATTACTAGAAATACTTATAGTATTTGAGATCACTATTTCAAAGTTCATAGCTGGGAAAATTCTAGGAAAAAGAAACGATCTTTGAAATCTACTAAGAAAAACGTTTCTTGAAAAATCGAGATTTCTTGTCAGCAATATTTTCCTAAGAAATTCGATTCTCAATACTTTCTAGTTAATTCTAAAAAGTCATGAATAGTCAAGACTAGTTGAGAAGAAACGAGTTTTCTAGAAGAAAGAGCTTCTAGCGCTAAAAGTCGTCGTTCATCTCAAATATCTCTCGAAACCCAAGGTATTTTTCTTAGCTATTTTTTTCTAAAAAATCTATTAATATATTTTTTAAATCTTACTATTTGAGAAGTCAAAATTGCTCGCTTAAATTCCGAAGTCGAATCGTCTCAAAAACGTCAAATCTCGAAAATTCAAAAAGAAAAGCTTGACGACTTCTTCTTTTGACTAGATCGAACTAGATAAATCAACTATTTAGAAGATCTAAATCGTTTCTATCTAGTCGATTTAGTCAAAGAGCTCGATACTTCTCTTCTTTGAATTATTTCGTTTAATTTTGAAAATTTAGCTCGAAAATTTCAGAAAACCGTCTTGAATATCAACTCTTTCAAACGTTTCAAAATAGTTCGAACGAAGAAAAACCAATTTCGAGCTAAACTCTTTCGGGTTTATCAGAATACTGAGCGAATTTCAACGTATTTTTTATCTTGAAAACGAATTTTCTTCTTTTTTATTCGAACTCAAATCGATTGAGACTTGAGTCAAGAAAACTCTCGATATAGTTTTTTGAAAACGCAGAAAAACCTTCTTGAAAGACTTATTTGAATTGTCGAAGAGATGAACGAAAACTCAAAAAGTCAGAAATTGAGTCAGAATTCTACTTCGAACGAGAACGAAGCCTCAACTACTAGGAAAGACTCGAAGAACGAGAAGACTAGTACTAGAAATACATCTATTATTTCTAGTACAAGAGCTAGGTCTAAGCTCTCTAGTCTTACTCGAATCGAGAGAACTTGTCTAGATTTTTCAATATCTCTTCTCGATCAGCAGGCAAAAGAAGACGAATATGAGCTTCTTTTAGTAAAGACTTTAGTCGTTCTAGAACTTGAAGAAAAAGACTGAAAAGAAGTCGATTTCTATCTCTCTCTTCTCTCGTCTTTTATTAAGATTTCTCGTTTTCTCGTTCTTTGATTTTCTTTAGAAAAATCAAGCACTTTGAACACAGATTCGAACTTGAATTCAGACTTAAATACTAGTATCTATTTTTTAGAACTAGAGAATCGAGAGATTCTTGAACGAATTTCTTTTCTCGTTGATCATTTTCTAGTTAGAAGTTCTCGTTCTTCTGTTAACTGAGCACTCAATCTTCGAAGCTACGGGTTAAATATAGCTCAGAATACGACTAAAGAGAGTCTAATAAAGTGATCAAACGAGACTATACTCTACGATCGAATTTCTTTCTCAATTTTCAACTTTCGAGCTTTTATTCACGATCTTCTTTCTTCTACTTAAGCTATTCTTTTCGAAGACGTTCTTTTTCAGTCGAAAAATAGTACTATTGAAAGTACTATATTGATTTCTGAAATTCTCTGGTCTAGAATTTTTGATAACTCTCTAAATTCTACTTCTTTTTTCAATTTTCTTCAGAATAGTTGAACGAATTTAGAAGTCAAGAATTCGAAAAATTAACTTATTTGAAAAATAGCTAGTCGTTCGAATCTAGCTAGTCGTTTTCGAGTCTCGAAGAAGAAGACTTTTACTTGAAATTCTTGAAAACTAGAGAAATGACTTACTTCTTTCTCGATTTTTCTAGAAAAACTTTTAGTGTTTATTCATCTAGAAGATGAACAGTCAGCGAGAGCTTCGAAATTACTATCTATTAGAAGTTTTAATAGTATAGAAATCGAACTTTGAAATCTCTACGTTGAAAACAATCTTCTTTTCTTTATTACTTTCTATCACAAAGAGTATTCGATCTCGAAATCTACGAAAATTATTCATTACTATTTATCTCAAGAAATAGACTCTCTTTCAGTCTATTTTCTCTAACTGATAGCTTCTTTTCAGAAGGCTATAGATTTAAAGGTTTTTCGAACGTCGTTTTCAGAATATCTCTTCGAAAACTCAGTTAAAAAAATTCTAGCAAAATCGAATTCTCAAGGGTTAAAAACCGCTCGAAAATATACTTTCAAGCAATTTCGAAGATTTTTTCGACGGGAAACTCAGACGAGTCTAGAAGTTTCTATAAATTCTAGCGAATATCGACATCTCGCTATAGAGATTTCTAGAAAATATCTTAGAAAAAATCTTCAATTTCAACTCGAAGAACAAAAGCTCAATATCGAAAAAGACGAGAACTATTTGAATGATATTCTAGCTACACAAGAGAATGAGAAGAGATCTATTCTGTGAAATTACTTAATTCTCATGATGAAATCGAGATTTCGAATTATTTCTCTTGCAACGTCAGACATTTCTGAAGACTTAAAGATTCTACGCAGAGTAAGTCTTACATATTAAATGTTGCTGAGATACTTCAATTGACAAGAAAAACAGTAGATCGACTAGTGTATCTTATTCGCTTCTACAAGATTCAAGATTACGAAGAATGAGACAGAAATGCACACAGTCTTGAAAAATACAGTGACTCGAATGATTTCAGCGAAGACACAAACGAGTCTTCAAGATTGTTGATGTCGATATCATTGAAGAAGACAGTTCAATCAAACTCTGAAGTTGCACATCAAGCGTTGAGAACGTAACTAGAACTGATCTACAATGAGATTCAAAGATTCATAAAAAGAGTTAAAGAGTCAAGTCAAGATCAAGTGATAAACAACAAGCGAAAACGAGATGATCAGACATCTGAAGAAAGAAAGAAACGAGATTTTAATTTGTCAGATTTAACTGAAGTGACAAGTCTCATGAAATCTCAATCATCTCAAGAAAAAACTGTGTAGTGTTGATGATCAAGCTTTTCGTTCTTCATGTTGCAGAGAAAGTTTCTGTCATTCTGCAATTCTGATGTATTTGAATGTTTCTTGAAGAATAACAATTTCAACAAATGTTATATCACACAACTGTTGCATTGCACGAATGAAAGATTGATTGAGAGTCGCAAGCATTTTGTTTAGAGATCACAGATCTTGTCATTCGCTAAAAATTAACAGCGTTGCAGACATGATTATGACGCGAATATGCTTTCAGATACTACGACTGTTGATGATCAATCAGATGCACTTCATGTGTTAATAAATTTCTTTCACGTTTGAAATACAATTTGACAGAAGTTGTCATCATTCTTCTTTATTGACAATGCTTTCACGTACTTTTCGTTTTCAACAGATCATGCTCGAATCAACTTGCAAAAGTCGATGTCAATCTTTCTCTGCGTATTTCTATAATCAAAAACCGCTCGTCAAAGTCTTTTCATAATATTCTACGTTTCTCTTGCAAGACGTAAGCTAGCTTCATGCATTTTCTGATGATATGCAAGCTCTTATCTCAAAAAGTCATTCTCTTCAATCAACTGTTTAATTTCTTGCAACAGAGTTGATTTTGACATCTTCAATGCTTGAAGTCATTCTGAAGTTGCTTTGAATGCAATCATTGAATCGAGACTGTGATTAATAAGAACGTCTAGAGAAGTAGACGTTGAAGATTGACTATCATAGATATTCATTGCTCTTGATGATTGTAATATGCTTTAATGAAAGATGACTCAGCTGAGAGAATTGATGCTTTAAATATCGTCATGTCTACTCAGTCATCTTAAGCTGAGCATTCTCGTGAAGAAATTATTTTGAGCTTCATTCTTCTGAGCTAATATTGAGACTGATAGCGAGATTTGAATACACTTTTTGAATCATTTGAATCTTGTGATCTTTGATCAAACTATATTTCTTATCTGACGTGATGTGTATTATTGAACTTGAGCAAGATGTTCATACAGTGTACAGAATTGATATATCACTACGTAGTTAAATAGTCAACAAGTCTCAAACATCAGAACAATCTCAGATAGAAGAACACTTGAAGAGAAGTATTTGAAAACGATAGTATGCTCACGACACTATTCTTCAATGCTTGAGAAAGAGAATGATTGATAAAATTCGAATAATTAATAATTCAGAAAAGAAATTACGACAAAAAAGACAATAGCAAGCAATTAACGATAGATGTTATCGTTTGACTGACACTTTCAGCTATCAGATTCTTTCGTGATCTCTATAGCTTGCTGAATTTCTATTCAACTTTGCACAACATTCATACACTCTTCAAGTACATTTTTTTCATGTCTCTTGTTTCTCTACGAAATACTTTGAACGTTTCTGTTTCAAATATATATTTCGAAAACTTGTATATCTTTCAACAGCAAAGAACTCGAATGAACTGTTTTTAGCATATCGCGACTTCAATGTTTGAGCGATTCATCATCACGTAATGTCAGAGATTTTTATTCGTCAATACAATAAGCTGATCTGACTAGATATTTTATCAATTTTTCATCTTTAAGACTACTCTGCTTTAGAGACTTCGAAAATCATGATCACAATAATTTAAAGTCAGAGTTAGAAACTTCTTAAGATATCTTGTCGAGATGCGAAGTCTTATTAGATCACGATCGCAATATTAATGCTATCATATACATGAATGACTTCTGAATGAGAAGACATTAGTGAGCCGTGAATTCTATGAAGATAAAGCGACTGCTTTAAAGCATATTAATCATGTTTATCAATAGTACTTTGAAGAATCATATCTTTGAAGTGCTACTGATCAGAAAGACGTGATAAAAGTATCACAATGAGAAGCAAAAAACAGCATTTGATAGCATGCAAAGAATGAGACGAACAGTTTCTCTACATTCAATTAGGAAAAAGAACTCGAGTAGACACTTTTTAGCGTATCAAGACTGAAATTGACTGTTTATGTTGCAAAAGTTTCTCAAGTCATTGAATTGCGAATTTCAGAATCTGAAAATACTCTATTCAATTTACGTAGTAGATTATCAGAAAATTCGTCTTGACAGTCAATTTTTCTAGATCTTTGAAAAAGATTGACATCACAAAAAAATTGACTTTCTTCAACGATGACTGTGCGACAACGTTGACTGCTCAGATGACATTCGAACGCAGTTTCAAGATACTTTGAGAAGTTAATTGAATAGTTGAATTTTGCGACGTGCGTGAAATCTCTAAAAGATTGAGAAATTTGCTTGTCAAGATTGTCTTATCTGATAATTTACTATGTAATTTGTATAAACTATTTTCAGATCTTAAAATTTGCAATTCGATGACTTAAGAAATTTTCGTAACATAAATAGTTGATTTCAGTCTCAATACGCTAAAAAGTGTCTACTCGAGTTCTTTTCTGTTATATATATCACAATATGTTTCGCACTATAGCGTTCTGTTAATAGAAGATTCTGTCAGCTTTTAATGAGATAGCGATAGATGCATCAAGCGAACACGCTAACTCTGCTCTCTCGTCATGCGTCAGTCTTGTAGAATGAAGACTTTCAATGTCAGAATTATAAACAGAGTGAGCGATCATTTTTCACGAATGAGAAGTCATGAATCATCAAGCTTACATCGTGAGATGAATCTGTGTCGTGAAGACGAAGTATGTAACTGCGTGCAAACTTCTGAACGAAGAGTACTCTTCTCTCTTGAGCGTCTCGTTGCATGACAGTAATGCTTACACTGTGAATTGCATTGTTGATTATCATGTTGTTGTTGCATGTTTTTCAAAAGGCAGGTATGAAATCGTCTCTGTCGTCATAATGACGAAGAACATGCTTCGATTCTTCAAATCAATTCGCATTGAACTGATGATGAGATCGAAGAAGAAACGTCAAGTCAGAAACATGACATTCGACTGAGTGATGTGATGATTGAATGCTTGTTGAGAAGAACGAAAGACATTCTTTCGTACAAGTATGATAAAGAGATGCAAGGTAAAGAGTTCAAGATCATTGAAAGCTTGAACTCTCTCTTCACACTTTTACTAACGACGCTGAATCAACTTGATGCAATTCATGAGAGAAAAGAACATCATATTGTCAAAATCATTTGAACGATGATGATCAAAAATTCACGAGTGCAAGAGAAGCATCAATATTCGAGTGCGAAAAAAGATCGATGATACGAATCAATTTATATTCACGTCAACAACACAGTAAAGTGTGACATTGACTGCAATCATACTGTTTCACTCATGATTCAGCGACAGTCGCAATCTCTTGATTCAAAGAATTCAATTGTGCATTATGAAATCATTGTGTTTGCAGATCAACTGATGAAAGATGTTGTTATTCGCGACAAGATCAGTCAGCAACATGATGTTATGTGCTTTGAGATGAAGATGACAGAGTTGTTAAATGGTTTTTCGTGCATCATCATTCAAGAGATCTGCAATTACTTGAACTCGCATAAGAACGATGAGTGACAAAACTACGTGACAGCAACAACAACATCGTATGTGAAAGAGCTTCTACAAATCATACTTAAAGTTCAAGTGATGAGAAGTCAACAAGCGATCAATGTTGTATCAAGCACAGATAAGTGCATCTGAATAACATAACAGATGATGAAGAACGATAGAGACAGCTTCATCATGAAATGAAGAATACAGAAATGAGATCATTTTAAGTGCAAGAGAATTGAACAAACTCTGATCATCTATCTTCTAGAAAATGACAACTTTCACATTTAATTTCAATTCACGAATCTTTTGATTGCTGACAATTTCGTTAATTGAGACGTTAAGATGAAGAAGATGAAGAGAAGTCTACTGTCAACAAAGATGCAGAGTGAGCGAAAGATATATATTCTTCATGATCTGAGAAAGATTGAGAAGATGCAGCTGATGATTGCATATGCTTGAAAGTATCAGCACACGTACAGCGTGATAGTATAAGTGAATGATAACAGTATTGACATGATGCTGCAGAGTCTGAGCGAGTTTGCTGAGCATGCGAATGTCAGCGAAGTCTTGATTTCGATGATCAAGAAGATTCAGCAAACTTTGAACATGAAAGCGAAGACAAATGCTGTTCTAAGATGACTCGCTTTGAAAAGAAATCAATGATGACTGATGATCTTCGACAACGTTGATCGAGACATGCAATCTATGAAAGTAGATGCTCAGATCTACAATATTACGTCGTTTCTGTCATCAGTCGATCATGACTTCATTCTGATCATCACTCGTCTTTCTTCGTTGAAAGAGATAGAAAAGTCAATCGAAGTTACAAGACTCAGAAGTGATCAAGCATTGAAGCTCATCAGTAATCGCTCAAGTCTGCATCAATTCAGCAGTGATACAATAAACATCTCATTAGAAGATTAAGATATAAGCTGATTGAATGATCTGCAAACATTAACAAGCTTGTTCAACAATTAGACTATCTCTCACTTGCTTTGATTCAAGCGAGCACGTATATGCGCGAAACTAAGACGAGCTGCTTAAAGTATCTCAATCTATACGAGATTTCATGATTTCGACTGATGATGAAGACATCTTACCTGCGTGACTATGAGAACAGAAGCATTCAGACAACGTGAATAATCTTTTACGAGCGCATTCGACAAAGCAGTTCAACAATGACATGATTCTTGCAGTTGTGAGCATATTTAAATCATCAAGATATGTGATATGAGCTGATCTTGCGTGAGAGTGAAGACTATCGAGAATATGACTGACTTCAAAAGCTAGCACAGAGCGAAATTGACTTCAAGAGAATAATAAAGACTTTATTGAACTACTCGCTCATTGAATCGCGTTAACACAGCGAAAGCTACTTTATGCATTCAGTCGTGCATGATTGATGCGCAGAAATGATCAGCTTCAACAAGTATGACTTGATAATAGCGACTCTGATAATTGTAAATAATGCAGCGTCAGATTGATCAGAAGCGAAGTATTGAATTTCTCAACAACAATTGCTTTCGCATGCAGATTGATGTGCATGAGAACTTCATAACATCAATGTGCTTAATGACAATGCATTCACTAAGATTTGTGATGCTTTTCATAGTCTTGATCGTCTCTATGCTGATCAAGACAAGCATGTCGAAGCAAAGAAAATGTATTAGCGAGCGCTGAATGAAAAGAAGAAAGCATGAAGCTTTGATTATATCTTCACTCTCAACATTGTTCATTATTTGAGCATTCTTTACAGATATCAAGATAAGCATGTCAAAGCGAAGAAGATGTTTCAGCGAGCGTTGAATGAAAAGAAGAAAGCATGAGACTCAAATCATATCTTGACTCTTGACATTATCAACAACTTGAATCTTCTTTATATGAATCAAAACAAGCATGTTGAAGCGAAGAAATTGTATCAAAGAGCGCTAAATGAAAAGAAGAAAGCATGAGATTCTGATTATATTTTTATTCTTGACACTGTCAACAACTTAAGTATTCTTTACAAGAATCAAGACAAGCATATCGAGACAAAGAAGATGTATCAAAAAGCGCTAAATGAAAAGAAAAAAGCATGAAACTCTGATCACACTTTCATCTTTGACATTGTCAACAATTTGAGTATTCTTTATATGAATCAAGACAATCATGTTGAAGCGAAGAAGATGTATCAAAGAGCGCTAAATGAAAAGAAAAAAGCATGAAACTCTGATCATACTTTCATTCTTGACACTGTTTACATCTTAGATCTTCTTTACAAGAATTAACATTGATCATTTGATGAAATCAGCTAAAACTGACTACAAGCTCATCAAGCTAGCATCAGTCAAAAATATCTGTTTAGTTGAGCTTTTAGCTCACAAGCTTTAATAATCACTCATCAATAACTAATAGCTAACTACAATCACTTGTAGTTCTTGATGACAGTCATTTGCTTTTTATGCTCAAATAATACAATGCGCAATGTGTATTATTTGATCAATGTTCACATTCAGCGCTCATTATTATCAGTATGTGAAATTTGTAATCTGTGCACGTTTCTTGACAAATACTTATCACGTCATTATTTCATGATAAATAAATTGAGATATTTTATTCAGATTTATCTCGTTGTTGCATTGAAACATCATGTTGTGCACTGCTCAAAAGTTTTAGTTTCTTGAAGACAAGCTTGTGTATTTCATAATGTCTTGTACAATTCTTCATTCTTGCAAGCACGTTGTATAAATTACTCGCAATCAATAGAATTAAAAGCATCAAAGCAACTTACGATTGTGTTCATTGTTCATATACAAAATATTCTACTACTATCACTTGAGTTCTATATAATCACTCTTACTTTCTCGTTGAACATCAACATTGACGTTCAATTTCTTCTCTACTCTCTTCAGAAAAATCTGATACTCGTCTTCAAACATCAATACACATTCACTTTTATTTGCTTTTCGATAATACAGAGTCTTAGTGTCTATCTTCAGCTGCTTGCGAAAGTTGTTAAATGATTAAGCGTAGCTCATCTTTCAATTATCTTTCATCTTCGATGTTCATAGTCGATATGTATCTCTGACTTCGTTGAGCGAAATCTGATCAGATTCAACTTCAGTTGTGTCTTCAAATTCTTCAGACATTTATCTTGCATTAGTTATTGCTCATTTCTATAGCTGAAAAATGAATGCTCACATCTGAATCATTCTTCTGATCTTGATTCTGTTCATCATTCAATGTTTCTTGAAGTGTTTCATGTTCATCACTATTCATTGATTTTGATTGATTTGTTGTATTCTTTGTCTTTTCTGTCGCGATTTCTGTGTTGTTTGACTTTTCAAGCTGCGATGTTCAATTTCTTATGAGACTAGAGATTTCATTCATAGAATACATTGATGAGTATCTTGAATCAGTGAGAGAAGAGAAAGAACATTCTCTGATGATTTTTCAAGACTTGTTAATAGTCAGTAAATCATCTATTTGATTGCAATTAAGATTATACGTCGCAGAGATGCTGTTGAATACATCATTTTCGTGATATTCAATATGACTTATGATGCGTTCATGCAGCATGCTCAATATCAAATTTCTTCAAGTCTCAATTTGCTTTTATCAGCTCTTGATTATTCGCTTATATATTACTGTTGCATGTTAGTCAATTATTGTTCAATCATTTTAAAGATAAAGCACAAGAGAACATTGACAGTTAAGATGTTATACTCTCTACTGCAGTCTCTTCTTATTTCTCGATCTTCTTCTGATCACTTGTTCATTCGCTGATGACATGTTGAATCATGATTGCTATGAGTATCATGATTTCGTCTTTCAGCTTAGTAAACATGATTCTCGTGTTTGATAGTTGATCAAAACTACGATTTTCTTGATTGAAAAATAAGACAGCAGTGATCTTCATGATCATCGAGACTAGAAAATGACATTTTTCAAACTAAGTACATGTCAATCAACGCATCATGTCTATGAAGATGTTTATCTTTTTAATATCAGAACTGATGAAGTTATCATTAACTAACAATTTAACGACATAGTTTGATGTATTGACTTTCTCGTAAAAGACATAATGATTCTTCACTACATCTCGAATTTGAAACATTATTTGTGCTTAATATTGTTTGATAGAATCATATAATTGTGTCTGTCAATCTATTGATGATATGACAAGATTTGAGTTGCACATTATCTTTTGAGCTTCATTTATTGTTAATCTTTTCATGACAAAGTAGTTTGTTCGTGATCTGTGTTTTAATTGATGTGCGCGATCTCTGTTTCAGAGATTGCACATAAGATTGCTCAAGAGAATTCATTGCAGCTCTGATCATGATGTTATGCTCTCTTCTACTTTACACGTCATAATTGTTGTCAGTAAAATGAGTTCTATGTATTTAAGCACATCGACATAAGCTGCAACAAAGACTGTTCTCAATCATCATCTGAATTCTGCTCAAAGAATTTCTCTAAAGTTGTCATCTGAATCATCAATCTGTGCTGCGTTGTATCATGAACTCAATGCAAAAAAACTTAATGAAAATTCTGTCAATCTTTGAAACTTTGAGATTCGCTCATTGAGCTGAGAAGATGATGAAATTGATAACGACGAGTGAAAATGCTGTTTACGCTGATGCATTTTTTTCTTTGACAAGATGTTCTTGAAAAATCGAATGATTCTAGTGAACTATGTTGAGATCATATTAACTGAGAATATACATGATAATATTGACATTGATTTTGTCTTCTTCTGCAATCATTCTGCAGATTACTGTTTTTAAGATGATAAATTATCATTCAAGCTGTTCAACATGTCAAGAAACTTGCGTTCTTGTTTTTTAAATCTAAGTTCAGATTCTTTCAATGATATGTTGAAATTATCGCTTACTTTCTCAACTTTTCTTTTGACATCTCATTGATAGATGAACTAAACATGATTATTGAGTCAGTTAACTGCATGTCAACAATTCATAATACATGTTACACATCTGACTATCAATCGCAGTGTTTAAGTTCTTCTTGTTTTTATTACTTGTCATGACAGTTTACTTAGAAGACGACGTGAAATAATGATTGATACATGATGAATTGATGAATGCAATCGAGTTCTGAGATAAAAGGGAAAAAGAGTGAAGAAGAAAAAGACATGATGCATACTTGAAGATATATGATCTTTGAAAGCGTGTAATTCTGTTGTTGTTGACACTATTATGTTCAATTATTAACTAAGAATGAGTAGATTAACATTTTAATGCTCATCTACTTTGTCAGATTCATGTTCTAACTTCGTTGCATCGAGATTGTGATAATGTTTTCATGACTTACTCAAAAGTGTAGATAAATTTGAAAATTTGCAATGATTTATCATTGCACATGCAAACTGAGAATGCGAATTACGAATTTTATTGCTGAAGAACTCTGAGCTCAAGCTGACTATCAAAGATAAATTTAAGAGAAAATTCGATAAATTATCTTTGCACATTATAAAAAGTGAGAATGCGAACTGCGAATATTATTGCTGAAGAACTCTAATTATCAGAGATAAATTTCAAGTGATTTATGATAAATTTATCTTTGCATGTGCAAACTGAGAATGTGAACTGCACATTTTATTGTTGAAGAACTCTGATTATTCAAAATAAATTTTAAAAGATTTACAATAATTTGTTTTTGCATATGCAAACTGAGAACGCGAACTGTGCATTTTATTGCTGAAGAACTCTGAGTCTCACTCATCACATGATTGAAACTCAATGTACATGATGTTGCAGTTAGATCTAAACATGCAGTTTGCTCTTCATCACGCTTGATGACTTCATAGACGAGAATGATGAACGAAGATGTACAAGAAGAATCGTGATATCTTTCATCAAGTTTATTTTCATCGTATCATGCTTGATGAAGCTCAAATCATCAAGAATCATCTGTTTCAAAACTTTATAGTCTGCAGAGATCTGATGAAAAAGCATTGTTGAATGATTAGAATTAAGTAGAAAAATTCTTTTCATTCTTCAAGTTTCTTTGCGTTTCATGTACAGAAACTGTTGAGATGTTCAAGAAGAATTTCATCGATTTGAGTAAAATACAAAATAAGATGAATAATGTTGTTTATGTGAGTGAAGTTGAATCAGCTGAACTGAGTGCATGCATGCGTGCAAGCGTGCAGTGTGTAAACAACGTGTTTGTTGCTGATCAAGAAGTACTAGAGAGCAAGAAAAGAAGAAAAGTGAAAAGAAAGTAGTGATGTGAAAGAAACAATGTGTCAAAAGAAGAAAGAAAAAGAAGAAAAAAAGCTTAAATTTATGAAATCACAATTAACATCTCTCTCATTCTCAACTCACAATCTCTCATCGTTGATGCTCTTTCATTAACATCTTCATTCTTTTCGCTTTTATTCATCAGAATAAATGACTTCTTATTCTTTTCAACACTCATTGACTCAAACAGTTGCATCAACTTTGTCAAGCTCAGCTGATTCAGCATCTTGATGTTGTCAATGACGTTATCAATAATCTCACGCTTGCTGTTCTGCAGCATCTGCAGTTTCTTGTCAATGCTGTTCTTGATGATGAGATGAGTGATGAAGATTTCAAAGAATTGATCAATGTGAAAAATATGACAGAAAACTTGTTGTTTCATGCTGCTGTTTTATTACAGATCAATGCAGATGACATGTGAAATCAGTTTCTCATTGATGTTGTTCTAAATAACATAATGAGTGATGAAGATTTTGAAGAACTGATCAATGTGAAAGATGTGACAGAAGACTTGTTGTTTCACGCTGCTGTTTCATCACAAATCAACGCAGATGATGCGCAAGATTATGATGAGATTAAGCTTAATATCATCACATTTGAGAAAGATGATCATGATCTTCATGATCAAATCGTCGCAAAATGTGATGATGATGTGATCACGAGCTTTCTAACTTATTTTGTCGTGATAGTTGACAAAGATTCAGTCACGCTGTTGAAAAAGATGATTCAGCACTTTTATGCTGTTTTGCAATTAACTTGTTCTCAAGTCAGAGAATTCATGACATGATGAGAGCTTACAGCATGTGAAACTGAGTGAAGATAATAATCTTCTTGTTCAACTTCTTCATCAATCACAGCTTAATCTGCATCTGCATCATCATCATTTTCGAAGATGAAAGAATCAAGTTGTTGAAATTGATTCATTTGAGATCTTGTTCAAGATCTTTGCGAGTGCATGAAGAAATTCTCTCACTGTTTTCAACATTCATCTGCAATTCTTTTAATTCATCGCATGATCAAAACTCAATGTAAATGCTGTTGCAATTTAAACATGCAGTTTACTTTTCATCATGCTTGACGACTTTGTAAACAAGAGCATTAAGACATTCTTTGCAGTAGACATGAAAACAGCTGATTACTCAGAATTCATTTGAAGAATAGTGACATTTGTGACAGAGACTTCTATTCTTGAGATCATTATTAATATTTAAATTCGATTCTCAATCTATCATTGAGTATGCTTTCACACTTGTAGTTTTGTTCTTAAGTTCTGCTTGCATCTCTCTATACTTTGCAATAATGAGACAGTTTACATCTTACACTTCATGAGAAAATAGCTTCATACACAACGTGTTGAATTAATTCATGAATGATAGTTATTGAATCATGAGCATAATGAGAAGTTTATCAAATCTTCTGACAATTTTCTGTAGATCATCATTCATCTTAACATTCTGCTTGCGTTTTAGAACGTTGAAGATTGATCTACTCATAACTGCATCAATTTATCTAAACTTTTTAACATTGACAAAAATCTCATTTCATCAACGAAATTGCTCATGATCTTCGTTTGAAGAAGTAGTTGTGCTTGAACGAAAAGTCTGTAGAGCAGACATCGTAGATAACAATCTCATCATTGAAGATCTTGACAAAAACTGAGTAATGTCTACTGAGAGATCTCTTGATGATCGAGTATCTCTTTCATGAGTGTCAATCACTTCTTCTTTGCAAAATCTTCGTTGCTAAAGAGCAAGTTTTCGCTGATGATGTATCAAAGACTTTGCTTTAGAACTGAAACATTATGAATATTGTTAGTTCAAAAAGTAATAGAACTTTTGCTCATTGATCATAAAATCTTCTTTATAAACTTGTATAGCACAGACATGATCTTTGCTGTTAATGAAATCAGAACATCAACGCATGCTTTCAGTTATTCTTTTATTCTTCTTGAATTTTCATTCTTGAGTTCTGCATGCATGTAATCTTTCTCAATCTAGCTATTGCATCTCTTTTCAAGATCTTTCGTGATCGCAGTTTGCAACGTTTGATTGATAACTTAAGTGTATTCTCAGATGTTGAAGTAGCGAAGATTGATTTTACTACTTTCAAAGTCAGTGAATGAATTAATATAATTTTTACAATTTTCTAGTTACTGATCTGAAGAAAGTTGATCAATGATGAACTGAAAGCAACAGCAGCTTTTTGCTATCATCTTTATCAATGCAGTCTGTCAGCATCGCTCATTTTCAATCTCAATTCATCTCATATCTTCACTATCATAAAGAATTTTATTCTTCATCACGTCGTAAATTTTCTTCTTGATTAATAATCTTTTATACTCTTTGAATTGCATGTTCAGCAGATTGATCTCTTTTTATCTTTTATTCATAATTAAGTTAATAGAACTCATTAATGATGTTTGATTATCTGATTTCTTCATCATCAATAACGTTGTAGCATTTTACGACATCAACGATAGTTGATCAGCATTATTATCTTTAATTTCTTCTTGCGACTTTCTTTGACACTGAATGTTTTCATGTGTTCATTCTTGATGTTGTGCTCTTCATCTTTCGTTGTTGTTCAGTTACTGAGTCATGATCATTAATGTCTTGTGCAGTCAATTCTGTGATATGCTTTCAATCTCTTTGTCAAAGATGACAATAATCTTTGCAGTCATTGTTTGAAGCTTTTTCTTTGTCAGCTCACTATCAAGTTTTATGTCATATATTTTTAAAGATATTATCTTCTTCTTCATTATCATTATGATCTCACTTCATTTGTCATCGTCAATCATTAAATCTTTCTGCATCATCTTTCTGATTCAATTATGTCGCTGCAATTCATTGTAGAAAATCATTGAAAATCTTATACTGAACATGTTGATTTTTCTTATGCAACAGAATCGCAGTGAGTCTTGAAAAGCATCAAAGACTTAAAAGAAACACGAATGTGATACAGATGCAATGTTGTTTATGCAACGAAGAATGCGCAGAAATGAAATGCTGTTATTTTAATTTCAAGACAGACTAATGATTTCTATTACACTTGAATTCTATGATTATCACAAAGTATGATTATAAAAGCTGTGTTGATAGTTGAAAGACTTGATGATAATAATCTGATGAATACAAAAAGATGTAGCTTTAGTTGTGTTACAGTCGCGTTGTAAGTCTTGCGTGAGTTTGATTCTAATGACTTTTAGAATATCTAGAAAACACATTGCTAATGTAAAAACAGAGTAAGAAATGATAAATTATCATCTGACAAGATAAATCATTTGAATAATCTGAATAAAAAATGGTAAATTGTCATATTTCTACGACAGTGAAAATATACACATGATGTTATTTTCTTTGCATTTTTGATATTTTCAAAACACAGCATCTTATTACTTATGTCATTATGTCTATGTTTCTGCTGTCAACAATTACTTCTTTTGACTGAAATAACTAACAACGACTCGCTAATAACAGTTAATAGACTATGAAGCAAAAGCATTAAACTAAAGTCTCTCACACAGTCTCTACTATCTGATTATTCTTTCTCATCTTTTCATCACTCATTTCTTTCACTTTACTATCATCATATGTATCATTTTGAAAGATCTGATGTCACGTCTGATGATCTTTAATAAATTTCTTGACATTGAATTTCAAAGTATAAAATTGATATGCTCACGTCTTCTTTGCAATTTGATTATATCTACTGATTTGAAAAAAAGTCTGCTGTTTCATTCAGATCATATAGTTGAGCTTCATCAGTATCACTTGAAATGCACAATGAAGAATGTAATTTGTTTCTAGAACTTCAGTAGTTTTAATCAGAATATTGAAATCAGAATCATTCTTTTTCATGTCTTGAAAACTATCAATTAAGCTCTGTTGATTTTCAAAACTTAGATTGCTATGAAAGAATGCAACGTTTATTTCATGAATCTTGATAAAATACTAGCTTGTTGTTAGTAAAAAGATAAATATACTCAACATTTAATGAGTCAAAAACATCATGCATGATGCAAAACATAGAAATTATGATCGAGAGAATTCAAGTAGACGTATCAATTAGATGATCTTCGCTATGATTAAAAAGAAGAACATTATCAGAATTTTCTTTCTCTGATCATCTTCAATGATTATAGATTTGTTCAATATCTTCATGACTCGCTGTAACTTGCTGCTTGATTCATACAGTTTCTCAATATCATCATCATAGAAACAGTTATTAACAACTGTCAATCATTTATTATGAACAAGTTCGGTTCAGATAAACATCAAATTGTGCTTTGTCATCAATTCAACAAGATATGAGAATGTAATGCACAGTCTCATCTGTCATGAAATCTGAACAAAGTTGAAGAAAAAGAACACAAACATTGATTTCTTCTTGTCATCTGATACTCAGTCATCAACACATACTTGCAGCTCTTCTTTTACACTTCTTGCAGTCTTACTCTTGAGTTTCACATGCATCTTTTTATACTTTTTGATGATTGAACAGTTTACATCTTGCATCTCATGAGAAGATAGCTTCATGCAGAGAGCGTTGAATCAATTCATTGATGATAGACGTTGAATCATAAGAAAAGTGAGAAGTTTATCAAATTTTCTTGTGATTTTCTGCAGTTCATCGTTCATCTGTACATCATGCTTATGTTTTAATGCGTTGAACATCGATTTGTCTCATAACAGCACTTTCTCTGAATCGCTTGACTTTAGAATGTGTTCATTCTTTCATTCATCAGAATGCTTCAGAATTTTCACATAGTGATTTAAATTATCTGATGAGATCTCAAAAGATGTGCTTGAATAGATTCACAGTACGAAGTGCATGCAATGTTTGAATGCTCATAAAATGCTTATGATCTTAGAATTTCTGCTTTTCTTCATGTGAAATTCATCTCTTAGTATTCAATCTCAGCATGTTCACGAATCATACAAAGTTACTCTTCTTTTACTTCTGTCAATTTCATTTCAAACATCTCTTTGATTGACAATGACATGCTTCACATGTGTCTTGTACGACTTCGATTCAGTCAGCATTACAAGTCATTTCTGTTCTTTTATGAAAGTTGTCACTGTCACGTCGATCTCATTCTCATCTGTTTCTATCTTTTTTTGATCTTGAAACAGCAAATGATCTTCTAAGAGAAGTTTGTTCTTTTCAGAGCAATGATTCACATACAGTTTGATATCAAGACGTGACACAGATGTCAATGTCTTTGCGAATTTACTCTGTCAATTCAATATCAAGATCAAAGACAGCAGAATCAGAATTGATTCAAGATTTAACTTTAACATCATTGTGAAACTGCTCTTCATGCAAAAACAAATCATTGATCATGACTCATTTGATGAACATTTCATCTCAAGATTTTGAGAAAATTTCTGAGATTCAATGAGCAGATGTTTATCATTGAGCTTCTCATGAAAGAGATTGACTTTCACATGAACAAGATGAAATCAATGCTTCATCACTATCAATTCTATGACTTGAATGATCTGTGAATGAAGAAAAGTAAGTATGTTATTCTGTCTGTAGCTTTGAAAAGCGAAGAAAACTTATCTTTCTCATTCTCATCTGATTGCATTGAAACTCTTCATATTGAATCATTCTCTCAATATGAAGTTGTCAATATATTCTCAACGCTTGTATGAGTAGTAAAATTTGTATCATACTCTTTATTTGCACATTTTGATCTGCATCTGCATCTTTGTTGATTTTTTTATCGTCGATATCTGTACAGCTTAAATCGCGTTTTCAAAATTGCAAGATTTTAAGAAATATATTTTCATTCATTTGAATGCATGCTTGTTGTTTCTGCAGATCTTTGAATCTATATCATAAAGTTAGCATGTTTTACTACATGATTGCTTTGCACTTGCACTTACGTCTGAGTGATATCAATGAAGTTGATGATGAAAGACAGATCAATGTGCTCTTGATTGTATTTCATCACTTTTCTCATGTTCAAGTCATCATTAATTGTCAAAGAATCTGTTGTCGAAGAAAGTGATTCATTGAAACTGATAGTCTTGACGACGTTGAGAACTTCAAGAGTCACTATCAAAACATTGAGATGAGCTTTTTTGCAAAGTTTTTGCTTCTTTGTGATGAGTTGTTCACTCTCATCTTCTGATGAAATCTTGAATGAAGTGAAGTTATCTGTACTCTCAACTGCGCTGCTCAAACACTGCATGAAATTCTCATGTTCACTTCTCTTACATTTTTCTATAGCTTGAACTCGAAAGATGTAATAGAATATTCTCTTCTTTGTCATATTTGTCAATGTAACATGAAAGTTGACTGCATTTCTGATCTCAACTTTTTCAAAGTTCTTAACTTCATAGATAATTTTCTTCTTTTTGAAGTTGAACATTGTCTTGCTAACAAACTGTCTTTAATAGTTATTGAAATTGACATTTTTCAGAGTGAAATTGCTCTGCTTTTTATTCGTTATGAAAAGCTGTGAATGATGAATCATCTTATTATTCATCGTATCATTTGAAGTCAAGATCATGCAATCAAAGTCAATCATCATTGATAAAATGAATGATGAGACTGAGCTGAGTTGTGCTTGCTCAATCAGATGAGCAGATTTCTCTATCTTTATGCTCGTTGCTTTATCTCTTTTCTTACTGTTTATTCATCTCACTCACTTTATAAAACATGCATCTTTTCATGTTACTTGATGATCTTCTATCAGAGAGTGCAAGAGTTCATCATCTATGATGATTGCAATCTTTCTGACTGTTTCTTTCTTAATTTTATTATCAAGTGATGTTTCAAGTAATCTTGCGTTTCTCAGCATTTGTTTAATATGTATCTTCAATGCATTATACTTGTCATCGTTAATGACAAGATCTTAAGTGATTATCATCTTGATTCAATTCAATGAAATCTTATCATAGTTAAAGTCTGCAAGTATATCTGAAATCAACTTGAATCTTCGTAACATATTGAAAGACTAGCAGATACGCAAATATTGTTATCAGTTCTGAGAATTTCTAGAAGTCATATGATAGAATGTGAAGTGATTACTGTCATGATGTTGAGAAGTGAGATAAGAGTACATGTGACATTTTCCCTATTTTAAATCACTTACAGATTTCACTACATGCTGATGACAGATGATGTACGCACTGAGCTTTGTAACAGATAGAGTGAAAGTGCTTATCGCGACAATGAGTATCAAAAGAACAAAAAGTTGTGAGTTGATAAGTTAAAGATGAAGCAAAGATCAACTTTCGTTCTCATATTGCAAATTATGCTAAGCAAAAGCAAATTTGTTTACAACACACTTTGACAACGAATTATCTGTATTCATCTTCTCATTAATTTGAAGAGTACTGCACATTAGATTCTCTTTATATAAAATAATTTCTAATATTTTATAAAGTTATCAAAGCGCAAAGACTATAACTATGACATACTAGCTGATTGAGCATTTTGTGAAAGCATTTCAAATTTACGATAATTTATCTCAAATTAATGATAATCTAAAGAAATTTGCTTTCAACTTACAAATTTCAAGATAAATATTGAAATGTGCAAAGCATTTTAAATTTATGATAATTTATCTCAAATCGATGATAATCTAGAAAAATTTGCTTTCAACTCACAAATTTCAAGATAAATATTGAAATGTGCAAAGCATTTCAAATTTACAATAATTTATCTTAAATCAATGATAATCTAGAAAAATTTGCTTTCAACTCACAAATTTTGATGTAAATATTAAGATGTGCAAAGCATTTCAAATTTACAGTAATTTATCTTAAACTCGCTGTAATTCAGAAAAATTTGCTTTCATCAGAAAGCTTCAAGTAAAAAAGAAAAAATTGCTTGATCAGAAGTAAAACAAGAGTTATTGCTTCTACTGCTATATCAGATCTCATTAATTTCTGATCATTTTATTCTTTGTATTGCATGCTATTCTGACATTTCGTAGTTCAACGTACTTGTATCGACAGAAATTCTGATTAGAAATAATGATAGCATGATACAATTTGTTAAATGTGTCAATCAATGCTCTTTATTGTCTCTTTCACTACAATCTACTTCATCGAAATCAGCTTCAAGCATGAAGCGAAACTGTCGTACGTGTGAAATGATATTGAGAATCATACAAAATCTGATATATCACTTTAATCACTGCTTGACGCTGCAAAATGACATGCAGTTCTTCGAGAAATATTTAAGAAAAGAGAACTCAGCAGTCAATGAATATACAGACACATGCAAATACTTTCAAACTGATTTATGATATGAAATGATCACAATGAACGATACTGATGTCTCTGACTTCGAGCAAAGTACAGAAGAAAACGTAGAAGCTTCAGATGATCAGAAACATTTTTGAAATTCAATTGCATGAATATCACTTGATTTCAAAAGATTTATCAATTCATCATGTACTTTCTCATTCATCAAAGTAGACAATTATGATGAGATGAATGATACAAAGAAACGAAGCGTTGATGAATTGCTAAAACAATATATCAGACTCATAAGAATCATTTTGAACTACAGTAAACTTAAGCAAGATTCATGATCATCTTTAAATGACAGTCTTCAATCAGAGTGACTTTTCTTTTTGAATGAGAAAGATTTTTCTCTTGCACAGTGATTTCTGAACGCGAAAGTCAGTAGCGAAGATATTAATTAATACTTCAAGATCTCGTTTCAGAAGACTCATCATGCTGATTGTATCTTCAAGAATGCAGATCAATTTAGAAGCATTCTACACAATATATTTTATAAAATATTTAATGATAGTTGATTTGAAACATCTTTGAAGATCTCATCAATGAACTCAGAGATCGAAACAGATATATTCAAGATTCAGTACAGAAACGTGATAAACGTCTTGAAATTTCTTTTAAGACATCATTTGTTTGCGAGTAATCTGAAATATGCATCAATCAAAGTATACAACGTCAGTGAAAATTGAATGTACATGAAAATGCACATTGATATTTAATGATGAGATATGCAAGCACTGATTTCTGAAGATGACACTATAGTTTCAGTACTGTTAACTACAGATAAAATCATGTTAACTCAATATCATGAAAATAAATTCACATGATTTATATATATTATCGTTGATAATCTGAATCAAGCAACTCAACAAAAGCAAAATAGATTTAATGTTATACTATTAAAGTTTATTTCTTTGACTAAACATGTGAATGAAGATCTGAAATACAAGTTATATCATTGCTCACTGAAGATAATATTAAAATGTGAGTTTAAACTGTTTAATTGAATGAAGAGTTTTTCTTGTTAATGTTCTCATTCTTTAGCACTTGAGAAATTAACTAAAAGAGAATTTCACGTTCGCTGTGTGAATGATTATACTCGACAGTGTTTTTCTATCATCGTCGAATTTATAATTGACTATGAGAAGCAGATCACTATTACGAGAATCAAAAATGAAGAGCAGTGCACTATATATTACGTTTCATTGAATCAACGCGATAATCTGCAGACAATCTGAAAAGCTTAAACACATGAAAGTACACTAACTTAAATCAAACATCAAGAAAAGAATTCACGCTTTAAAGCAGATATCAAGCGCGATGTTAAGTGAGTATACTCAGTGCAAAACTTTGTCTAAAAACATAAACTTGTCAATATTCACATCATCATGATGATTGACATCTTGCATTAGTTATTGAAAAGCACAGTAATGTATCTAATTCAATGACTTGAGATGATCATCAAGAATATAACATTGACAATCAGTTTCAAAAGAAAGTGTGATTTACAGACAATTGCAGACACAACACATGACGTGCAATTGAATCAAAGATTTCAAGTAGTTCTTTCATATTCAGAGCTAAGATGTTTTCATGACTTTCTATTCATGAAGTAATGAATCGACGTCAAACAAAAGACAATAGTGCATCAGCTTATTGTGATTGTCACTTCACTATTGATTAGAAAAGCATCAGATGCGTTGTACTATGCTCAAGCTCTTATGAACTTCGTGATGATGATTCAATATCAATTGCATGATGATGAGTTTCTGTATTACATGAACAACGCAATATACAGAATTAACGTCTTAAAAGAAGTATTCAAGCAGTTTCAACATGATGAGAACTTTAACTATCTCAAGTTTCATGTGATCTCTTATTATATGAATTTTATTTGAAGATATGAAGATGCAGATGATTTTAACACATTTTACATGAAGATTGCACATAAATTTCTGATCAAAGATTATTATGATTTTACAAACAAGCGAAAGAACTTTCAAATGCAGATACTGCATCACAATACTTGACAAGTCAATATGTTGACAATGAAAGATATCATTCTTTATGATCTAATCACGTTCAGATCAGAGATTGACGAGACAATGAAAATCATGATTACAAAGTCTTTTAAAAGTCTTGATTTAACGCAGCTTGAATGAGATTTGTCAGAAATGAATTTGAATCAACGATGAAACTGATCTAGTAATTTTCGATTCTGACGCATCGCTTTTGAAATAACGAAGATGACACATATTGAGAATTTCTTGAATGAATTGTCGATTTTTATAAAAGAATCTCGACGCAAGAAATCAGAAATAAAGTCAAACAAGTATTAAATGAATTAAAAAGAAATCAACTTTTTCTGAATAAATAATTACTTCGTTTCTGTTCATGCATCAATTGAATGCTGAAGATGCAAAAATCAAGATTCAACAGACTCTGAAAAGCTTACATTGAAGCGAATTTGATGTGCTTCTGCATGATAGAAACAAATGTTGAATTGAAGATGTGACTATGTTTATGTTCAAGAGTATGCTGAGAATGATCAAGAAAATTCTGACATAGTTGAAGCTCTGAATGATAGACTGATGAGACAGTTGCAAATTATAATCACTGTTCGTGATTCGCTTCGTCAAGATGACAATGAGAAATCTGTGCAATACTCAAGAGCTTTAATAAAATTGCTAAAGCTCAAAAACAATGAAGTACTTGATGCTTTACATGATATGATAGAAGTCGAGCAGTGATTGAAGAATACTGTCAAGAAGTCTCAATATTTTGAATGTTAATGATTTTACAGTATGAGTACTATACTACGAAGTGCACATCTGATATCAATTGAAAGCAAGAAGTTCTTTTACGTGAATAATTACATTGACTGAGATACATTCAACATCTTATATGAAGAGAATTTTCTGAAAAAGAGAGTTTGAAAGATGAATGAGCTTGCAAGCTTAGACAGGCGAAAAAAGGCGAAATTTACTCGATAATGAAGAAAGTTCAACATTGTGTAAGTTGAGATAAATTAAAGTAAATTGAGATAAATTGAAGTAAATTGAGATAAATCGAAGAAAATGAGTGAAAAGCATATAATCACGTTGAATGAAGCATATATGAATGGTCAAAACATTTCAGTCAATAGTGTTTAATCATAACTATGATGACAGAGTATTGAAAATGAACAAGCGACTGAAATTTCACTGTAAAGATCTGTAAACAATGAGATTGATTGTGTAACAGTTAACAACATACAAGAACTTACATAGTTTAGATGATGAGAAAATCTAAAATTAATTAATCTATTAATCATAGTGTCTGCTCGTTCGTTGAACGAAATTTCTACTTACTTTATGCATTCTTCAATGCATCTGACGCATTACACACGACGTTTGTCAGTAGAAGTTCACAACTTGTTGAAGAAAGCTGTAAATTTTCGAAATAGTGTTCTCTTTCTATGTACACTAGCACTCTTTTCTTCTATCGATGTCTTTTCTGTTATCAAAGAAGAATGTTTCAAGTGAATGAAAGCTTCGATTCAATTTTTCAAGCGAAGAATAAATTTGATGACGAGTTTCGTGTAGATGATGATTTTGATGAAATGTTATTTCTTTTCAGTATCAAATGTTCAAATCAAATTATCATATATATTCATCATCAGTTGTTTTGCAATCTTGTTAATCTTCTGCTCAAAGATCTTCGCATTTTGATCAATCAAAGTTGAAATCTTCAATTGCAGAAGAAGAGACGCGTAATCAATCTGTTTCAATCTATTTCGAAACTGAGCAAACTGATAATTATACATAAGATTGCTGTAAGCATGATTGACTGCTGTGATTGAAACTGATGATAAATAAGACTGTAAACGTTGTAGAAAGATAAGTTTTGCGCGATCATTGATAAACATGATGTATGATAATTGAATAACTGTGATGAGAAAAATGAGTGAAGTAAAATTGAAGCTTACTAAGATAAACATCGCGCAGAATTATGAACGCACAATAGCTTGATACGAGTTCTACTCTGTTGAATCAGCTTGTAGCTGATTTAATCAGTTAACAACTGACTGATGATTGATCTATGTTGCTAAATCAGCTAATCACTGAATTATGAAAAGTGTCTGTTTTAGTAGCTAGCATATGCGTCTCAAGCGCATTAAGATTCAGATGTCGTTGCTCACTAGCTTACAAGCTATTCAAGCTCTTTGTCGAAACGTTGATGAAAATAAGCATGCTGAAACAGAGAAGATGTATTAACGAGCGCTGAATGAATACAAGAAAGCATGAGATTCTGATCATACTTCAATTCTTGACATTGTTTACGTCTTAAATCTTCTTTACAAGAATCAAGATAAGCATGCTGAGACAGAGAAAATGTATCAACAAGCGCTGAATGAATACAAGAAAGCACGAAGCTTTGATCATGCAATTCTCTTGAGAGCGAAAGTGATGATACAGTGAGATTTATGAGTGGTAATAATGAGAAAGATGATGTCTATGTATATAATAGTGATAATCAAGATGAGAATGAAGCTAGCAGTAAATTTGCAGCGAAGAGCGAAGACGAGAATGACGATTACAATGAAGATAGTAATGATGATGAACACATGAAAGAAGACAAGAATAAAGATGATGATGATGATGAAATGAATGAGAATGAGTCTGATGAGAACAGTGACTGTGATGATGTATAAATAATGAAAGAAAACACAATGATGCATTTGTTGCAATCAATGAAGAATGATGTTAAGCTTGATCTTCAATCTATATTTGTGAAACATTCAAATAAAGTCTTACGTTCTTTCGTGAAGTTTAATTCTAGTGACAATGATGTAAAATTTGATATTAGATTTCAAGTAGAAATTATAATAATTTTCTTTAGACTGAAAAGCGATCAATCTCAAGAGACAACGACGTTTTTAATAAAGCTGTGATAAGAACATATTTTAATAGCTGTAAAGTGCAATCTTATTATTCTGACTTTAAACATGACTTGTCTAGAATGCTACGATATTGAGTGAAGATTCATAGATAGAAAGAATGATTCATCTTTACATGAACATCTCAGTACTGAAGACGTACTGCTTACATGAACACTGTCAATATAAGCATGTTTGAAAGAGTATTCTCATTAGATCTAGACTTTATGCAAGAAGACTGATAACACATAGTCATAATCATTGACATGCTCTTCTCTTTTTCTTTCTATGATTTCATATAAAGATCAGAACAGATCAGCGAAGAAAGTTCGAGAATCACTGTTCAAACACAGACGTAGTATTCGATCAACTACGATAGAATTCTCACATCTCATCTTCATCTGATCATCAAACCTGTTAGTTTTTCTAGAACTGAAACCAAGCTAGGTCAAATTTGCTCAACAAAGTCTTAAATATTTCAGAATGATTCAATCAAAAATACAATTGTAGTCAAAGTCATTTCACACGAAGAGATTATGAAAAATCTTGCGCAGATAAACATACGTCAATGTCTCGTCAAAGTCAAGAGAGCGAATGTGATTGAAATAGGCTTGAAATTTCTTAGAAAGATCTCTGCAAAGATTCTTTGTACTGATTGTTCTCTTCTTGATCAAGATCAGCTCATTCTTCTGTGTCTGATCTTCAGTCGTAAGCTCTTGTCATGAGAGAAAGTCTTGAAAAAGATAAAGAAACATGTACTTGAAAGACTTCAAATCATCGCGACAATCTTGCACTAGAACAGTATTTAATGTATGAGTTGAAAGAACTGAGAATAAACATCTATAAATATTTAAATGATCATTAATGCTGGAAAAACGTGTCGTGTTGATTAAATGTCATTTCGCGACATCAGCAGAATGAGTCTTTATTTGAACGTTACGACGTTTCGTGACAAGGCTCAAATCTGTGACATACATCTGATTATCACATCTTTCAATATTCATCAAGAAATTTTTTGATTTGATGTCATGATGAATAACATTTTTGAAGTGAATATATTCAAGACGATGAAGAAGCTGATCAATCAGCATCAACATCATTTTGAGAGAAAATCGTCGATCGCAAAAATTGAAAAGATTCTTCAAACTCAATCTCAGAAGATTGAACATCATAACATTATATTCGCATTTGAACAAATACTCATGAATGAATAAAATATCAACATCGTCAGCAAGTGATTAATAAACATCGACTTCGAATTCAAGAAGAAATGAATTTTCACAGACGCGCTCGAGTTTAATAACAATCTCTTCGTCAGTATCAAGATTGATTTCTGAAGCATAATAAGTTTTATAAATCTGTTTTAATCACTTTAAATGTGAATTATTTATGTACACATCGTTGAAGTCTTTCTCATCGATTCTTCTTTGAAGCTGATATTTATCAACTACGCGTAGATTCTTAGAAGCTGTTAGAACATGATGAATAACGCTTGTCTCAGAAAGCTGAATCAGACTAGAAAGTCAATTCACGTATCAAGTTCTTCATTGATGATCATATGTGAATCAGGTAGAGATGCATTGAAATCGTAGTTATAAAGAGTGCTTACATCATCTTTTATATTAATGAGACAAAGTCGAGAATGACATCTCACGCACTAAATATATTTAGATGCACGTTTCAGACAGCTCATTAATTGACTATTGACCTCGCAATTTCGAGTGACTCACTAGCGTGGTTTCGCAGATCGCGCGCTATCTTCACTTTTGCATCTTGATTGTTTTCTCATCACTATTTAATTTGTGCCTTTCATCAAAGATCAAGACTCAATGTCTTCAGACAAAGCTTCAGTATCTCAGAATCAAAAGCGACAATTAAGTGTAACAAAGCTCGTGACTGATATTTCATTGCAGCTCACTGTCAAATGACAAAAGCTCAAAGAACATCGATGACATCAAACACTCAGTTTCTTTTGAAACAATCTCTCACGTCAGTGACTCACTCGTTGCACTTTGCGAGAATTTAATCGAAAAACAGTCTAATCTGCTGTCTCAGTATCGTCTCATCAAATCAACAAAGAAAACATCGACATTGAGAAGCTTAAATGCTTTGCAAGACAAGATGAATCAAGTCTTAATGACATTCAAGACGTAAGTATAATATCATGTCTTATCAAGTAGTCTTCTGATGAGAATCTAGTACTTGAATTTCGAAGTATCAACTCTCTTTAATTCAACAATAAACTCAAGTCAATTAGACTTCAGAAAACGAGTCAAGACTGAAAGAGAGTTGAGTTCATTCTTCTTTATCAGAAGAACGTCTGCTTATGACTCAGTCTTTGAGCAACATCTCAATGATCATGACATATACAAGAACAATCATGCGCAAAGATTAAGCAATTAAGCACAAATTAATAAGAGGCTTACATAGTCAAGATTATTTCTTTTCTTTTCTCAATTCATCAAAATTGTATTTGAAATCTTTCAGCAAATTAATGAAGATGCATTGATCGAAAATAAAGTGATGAGCAAGATGTTTCTCATCATTGTCGACACAGTTGATATTTTTTCGCAAGAGAATCTTTGATTTACAAATTTTAAAGATCTGATCAATGACTTTATCATCAAGACTCAGTCAGACTTTTATGACAAGACTCGTTCAGAAGAGTTGAATAAACAAATTTAAGAAGACTTAGAATCTTATATTATGTCATTGACAAATGCAGTCACACTCTGCTTACTTAACTTCTTCATCAAGAACAAAGATTTCAAAGAGCTTACAGACGTATGCAAGAATCGAGCAATGTACGATGAAGCTTTAGATGTTTGAAGAATACATGAGCTTCGATCGTACATAGATTTGAAGATAACGTTTGACAATAATACTTATACGATTGCTTCAACTTATTATTCTAGTGAGCTTCTCATCATGTACACGACTCATTCTGTGAAATTTACAAATTCAAAAAATTCAATTGAATATCGTATAACTCAACTTAATTTCTACGCTATGACTGAAAATTCAGATAGCTTTTGACAAGAAGCTGATGCATGAAGAAATGTCAGAAAATATATGAATGCAAATCGTAAGACTTTCATAGCTGCAGCGAATGCGAAGACATTGAATGCGAAAATTTCAGAACTTGACTCATTTACTCAAAGTCTGATATCATTCTCATCGAATGAGTCAATTCTTTCGAAGTCGAAGACATCAGCTGACGAGCTTGCACTAAATCTCGATGTGTTTCATAGTTTCAATCATACAACTTCAATTCAAGCTTGAACGAAAGCTTCACTCAAGAGATCATTGAATGAGCGATTGAAGAAGATATCTCAAATTAAGAAGAAGTCTGATATGAATAGTAAGCTTTGAGAAGATTCGAAATCGACTGAAAGATGAAGAAGACAATGAGATAATGTGAGCATCAGAAGCAGATCTGAAAAAGTTGAATGTATTGTAGCAAAGATGTATAGAATGTACTGTCTTCTATTCGCAATGTGACAGCTTGAACATTCAGCAAGCGCTTGAATACTGATTGCATATTCAACATGCTGAAATCAGACAAGAATTGAATAAATTACTTGCATATACAATGATAACATTTCTTTTTCAAAGTCTGACAGTAATATATAACTATGCTTCAAGAATCAATTCACGCAAAGCTGATTTACATCGCTTTCTGCTTAGACTTAATGACTGAAAGAAGAATGAATGTTTGATGATTTGCAATCAATAGATAGCAATATTCGTCATTTCAATGCAAGAGATTGACTTGTTCTTTCGTGACAATAGTAAGATTATGAGATCAATAAGCATCTCATGACTGATTAAGTACTGACATCTAAGAGATCTGTTCAAGAGACTCTCTCTTTGAAACATTAATCATGTTCTCAAACATCTTGATGTTGAAATTCTGATTCATTTTCTCAACTTTGCATCACTTTCTTCATACATCTGTTCTTGAAGCGTCATGATCACAGAAGATTTGACAAGAATTGAAGTTAACAACAAATCATCTTAACAAGTAAAGTTTCAGAATTCACGAAGATTGCTCGCGTTACAATATGCGTTCTTGATTCATAGTTCTTCTCAATTTCTTCATCACTCAACATCTTTTGCAAGAACTTTATTCTTAGTAGAGAGTGAATCAAGCACAGAATATAATATATTTACTTCGAACATATATTTTCATAGAGAGTATCAAAGATGACTGACAAGTTTCATGCTCAAAACAATCTTCAAGATTTATCAGACATCGCTTAAAGCATATTGTTGAATTGTCAAGAAATTCATCGAAATACACGCTTTAATATCAGATTCTTGAGATTATTAAATTGAGTATTGCTGATGTAGACATCAAAAACAATGACATTGCTAATAGACTTGCAGTCAGTGATTGCGAGCGAGACTATGATAAAGTAATCATCTTTGAGAACTGCGACTCAGCTCTGTTGATTTATCGTAAATTTAAGTGACTTCATAATCGTATTTGCTTCATCTTGAAGATGAACTGATGAATTTAAAGAGTCAACTTGAAGAACTTGACAGCTGAGAAGCATTAACAGAAAATTCTATCAGATTACAATGTCAACGTTTAAATGATGCGATTTCAGAGAATTCAGAAAGAAGAAAATTGCTTCAAATCTGTGAGAAGAAGCTGAAGCTATATGATATGCTCAGTATAACGACTGTATGAAATCAATGCTGATGAACGAGAAGACAAATTGCTCTTACGTCTGCAGCAGAAGCAGACAATCAAGCAATTCATCAAGAGAAATCAGAACAGTTTATATAATTTAATCAACATCTTCGAAAGTCTTTTGAAGTCAGAGAGTCGTTGAATTCATAAGATTGATGATCTTATGACTTTGACGCGTAATGCAGATTCTGATTGATTTAACGTCTGTCTTGAAAAGACTTTTATCAAGCTGTTCAAGACACTTACTTTGATAAGTCTTAATTATTTTTCTACGTTCAGTACAATTATCGTGCTGTTATCTTATATTATATACAACAGCTGAATTACTTGAAGCAACTATTTTATATTGCGTTTTTGCATCTGTTCAAGTAAGACTAATACTATCTAGATCATCTTTAAAACTCAATGACAAAAGATGAAGACAAGATCAGAATCTCATCTCTGACTAACTTCTGCTGAAAGATTTAATATACTGTTACGTATGATTCTGACTGTGATAGCAGCTGTTCTACTTTTTGATTCTGTTCTTATACTTTAAGAGCTGCAATCAACAAAGCAGTCTTAAGTTAAATGAGCAGAGAAATATCAGCTTCTGACAATCTTTCTATTTACTATGATCTTCTTGACTTCATGCTCGATATTCACTAAGACTAAAAGGCAAGAAGTGTTATTTGCAGCAATCGCAGCCTACTGAGCTGTGTTGATGCTGTTTCTCGATAACACGTTGAATGTGTCATCTTTATCATGTCAAGCATAACAAGGCATGAAGAAAACACATTTGTGAGCAAATACACTCAGCGCTGATCATTGTCAGTTCAAGTGTCAGAAGTGACGTACAATAGTGATTCAGATTCGCAATGTCGATGTTCTTCTATATTCAGTTTAAACACTGTTGAAGTCATTCTTTAAGCTTCTTCACTCTCTACATCTTGAGTATGAAGTCATGAAATACTACATGCATATGAGAAGTGAGAATATCATGTCAGAAGAACGCAAAATCAGGCAGTCTAGCTGTTGAAAGCAGAAGTCAAGAAGCTTAATACAAAGAAAGAAATGAGTTTTAGACAAAGAGAAATCAAAGTGCTATCATGAATATTTGTCACATCTATCATATAATTTATGCGATGACAATTCTCAATAATCACGCAAGACTACGCTACGTGAACATCACAGCTCATACATCTTCTGTTCTAGATATGTCTTTGAATACTCATTCATTCAATATGATGAGCGCAGCACCTAACTTAAGCTTCTCATCATCGTGATCATATGCGAACGCGAGTCTGTGATTCTCTACAGCAGAGAAAGCAGTCATCACGCTGAAACGTCAGTTTCTTTCTTCAACATTTCAGAAACTAATCGTCGTTCATGATCATTGTACCTGACTCACAATTATCTTTGATTTCGAATTTTCAATTCATATAAACCGCATTGATATCATTGAAATCTCTGCGTTTCTCTGTCGTTCTTGAAGATCGAGAAGATACAACAATCATACACTTTGAGAGTAATACAAAGTTCAAATCAACGTACATCTGTAAAGAAATGAGCTTTCGACTCTTTCTAGAACAGAATATCAACTTCAGAACTGAGAAGCAAGCATGTTATCATGAACTGAATCTAATTTATTTTCTGTCAAGATATTTGAATGTCATCTCTTCTTCTATTTTCTTTGTTACGACGAAAATTTCAACACTCAATATGTTTTCATCAATCAAAGATAAAACTTATGTATGTGAAACATTATACTCTTATCTTCAAAGAGAACTGTTGCAAGAAGCTTTAAATGAAAGTAATGCAACTGAAGAGCGACTTCTACTAACACTCACAAAAGACGTTGCTCACAACTCATACATGAAGTCTTGCTTAATTTCTGAATCTGAGCGTTCATGTTCTTGAGTCAAAAAGAACATTAATAGTCTTTCAATGAGTGCATATGACAAGAATCAACACAAATCATTTTTTCATATCATCTTCAGTCGTTGCTGACTTGAATTCTTCTGATAAAGACGCTGATAGCTTTCTTAGCATTGATAGCTCTACATGAGAAGACAGATTTTCCTGCTTATTCGAAAAGATATTCATCATTGATACATCATTACTGAGAGCTTCTAGATCATCAGCTTTGAGTGTGATGAGTAGCATACGTGCCTCAAAATCAAGAGTGTCCGTGAGTGTAGAAGCTCAAGTAGAGACTCTCGATTCATTAAGTGATTCGAATCGAGTCACACTCATGATTTGTAAGATATCTTCGACTGTATCAGCTTCAGACATGATAGTATCTTGTTTATGTAGCATCATCTGATTTACAACACTATCAACAAGATGTTCGTCAATATAATCGATGATAAAGAAGCGTTGTTTCTGCTTGTCAAATCATATTCAGCGTTCAGTCTAGATTGAGTTAGAAATGACTCTGAGCAGTAAGATTATTGAACAAACAGTAGCAATATGATATTCTAGTCAAAGCATGCGCTTCTTTCTAGACTGCGTCATTGAAGAAAGATCATGTGAACGCTCATCATCATCAATCATGACAGTAGTGAATCAATTCTCAGAAAAATATCATTGAATGAAAAGCAAATCTTGCATAATGTAATTCTCAAACAAAAATCAAGCAAAATTCTTGTATGACTGAGAAAACTTCTTACGCTGAACTTTGAGAGTCATCACTTGAGAATCTTCGGTCAAGATATTTGATAGCAAACAGATTTCAATTCAAGAAATGATCTTTTCAATTGTTCATAAAATGTTCTTCTGTTCGAGAGAAATGCAATTCTGCTGAACAATAATTAAGCTTCAAAAGAAAATCAAGTACATATGAATTAGCGAATAAATGTTGTCATTGCCTGAATACTTTAAGCATATATCAAGACTTATCATCATTAGTCTTGATGACTGAAAGATAAAAACTTCATTTTCGTTTGATTCATTTACTATATGCGTATCAGAAGTAGCATACTGAGATTCAAAAGATTGATCATGATTTACAAAATCATTCAAATTCATGAAAGTGAACTTAGAAGTCTTTTTTTGATCAAGTTGAGCAGACTCAAAAGATGTAATCAATTTTGATTTCGATTTTTCGTTCTTTGCGTAGTCATACTCAAACAGCGCTGCAATGTTTGATAGAACGATATATGCATCAGTCTTCTTGAATCTGATTGCAGCTTTGAAAATGTATCTCTCAAAGAGATCTGTTCTCTCAAGCTCGCGAATGATAGCTCTGAACTGATTTGATAAGTTGAAGAATCTAGCTGCTGCTGCTCAAGAGAAGAATTCAGCGAAAAAGCTTGAACTCAAAGACGATCAGTAACAGTCACTTATTGCTCTTCATAAACAGATATATTGCATCGTGATTAATCATTTCTAGAACTGACTAATGAACTTTTAGCTGCTATATGAGCATCATGATTTCTTCTTAACGTCTCAGCATCTTTCTGCTAATTCGACTTTAAGTAGACTGACTGCTAAGTACTCAATGTTGACGAGAATGTGATGTCATAAAATACATGCTTTTCTCGAAGTTCTACTGCACAGACTATCAGACTCAATTGTATATATGCTTGTCTTCATTTACATTGTTTACTTAATGATGACTTTGTTATACAAGACTGTATCAGTCTTTGAGAATACGTGAATTGAATGCTTAGATATTTGAAAGATTCGCTTTGATTAAGAGTGTTTGAGCTAAAATTCGAATCGTCTCATAGAATCTTGATCGATATCATATGACTATTGAGAATAACGAATTGAAAGATCATGAAGTCTGAAACAACGTTGCTAAATTCTGATATCATAAAGCATCAGATAAGACGTTGACTGTCAATTATTTATATCATCATCTGATCATTCTTGCTCGACTCTATTCGCTTGAACAGCTTTCACTGTATACAAAGTCTTTGACGAGTGTAATATCTTTTAATTCTGTCAAAGACAGTATTATGACTTTGTTCAATTCTATTTTGCAGAACAACAAGATGACTAAACGTCAACAATTTTCTTTTGAAACTCTATTCATTAAGACGCATGCTATACTTTTTACGAGTCAATGTCAATACACTTCGCTTTGATCATGACTAATTCAATGTATATGTCTTTCATCTCAATAATGAGCTGCTCATGAGAGATAGGTCTGATTTTTGACTGAAGAAGCATCTTGAGTTCAACTTCAAGTTTCTCAGATTTCTCATCTCTCAGTGACTCATTCTCAAGAGAAGACTCGTTGCTATGATCTTCGTCATCATTGCTAGTCGAGAAGAGAGCTTTTTCTTGTTCAGAGAGATCAAATTGACTCAAAGATTGAAGTCGCTTTTCATGAGCTGTATCATCATACAAATCACGCGTTGACATTAAATTTGTCATAACAGATTTTTTAGTCTGAGATAAAGAATCATGATGCTTCGAAGAACGCTCTCAACGAAGTGACTCGACATGATCATTATTCTTCTTTTTTCACATGCTGCTAGCGTTATTTGAGGCGTGAACATTCAAATCATATAGTGACTGCTTCAAGTCTGAAGATTCTCATCGATAATTTGAATCATCTGAAGAAATAATTTAAGATATTGATTTCAAGTTCTTATCTTCTGAAAAGAATTTATCGTGACGTGATTTAGTACTCATAGATTCTAGAAGACTGTCTTCAATAGCGAAATTCAATGATTCAGAGTCACTCTCAGCTTCTGACTTTCAAGAATTCTTCGCTGATGTACATTGCTTCTTCTGATGTCTGAACTTGAATCACTTCAATAACAGATTGTTGATATTCTTAATCTGCTTCTCTTGATCATAGAAGTTCTCTGAAATTGAGCATGTAATCTTTGATGATTGTTCGCTGTGATTTTGCGAAATTTAGCAGAGAAATGTTTTCGATCACTGATCATGCAAGCTTTGACTAGTTCGACGAGAAAATGAGCTCAAGTAAAGACTGCATGCGATTAACAAGTATACTTGATCGCATTGTAGTTGCACAGAGAGTCAGCTGTCTTTGCAAAATGCTAACGAGACACAAGACAATGAGCGACATATCAATGAGTAATGAGACTCAATTATGACGAATCGTCTCGTCTAGTGAAGACGATTAAAGACGAAGACGTTAAAAGAGAGCTTGTCTGTCTCTCTGCGTGTCTACGTTGTGCTTACGACGAGCTGACAGAAGCACTCTTTTGCCTAGGCCTGAAAATGCCTGAAGAGAGATCACATTGATTTTCTCGATCAGAGAATTCGATCAGAAAATGCGTCTTCGCGCATTAAGCTGCTACAATGAAAGTAGAATAGCTTTAGAAGTTGCATTTCGAATCAGACAATTGAAGAGCAGTGCGTCAAATATTTCAGAAGAATTCTTCTAGATATAAATAGTTCTAGAATGATTGACGTTGAACAAATCTTTTAAAACATATGATGATCAGCAGTTGAATCTTACTAGTCATCTCTATCAATTCTGACTTCAGCTGTCAGACACAATAGAAGATGAAATTTCAGATCTTAATATCTGACTGAGCAACATTTAATCTATCAGCATCAGAAGACAATCTGAGTCACGATGAATATTAGTTATTCTGCTATCGTTGAACACTGCTTCACACAGTCTTGAATCTCACTGATCATTCTCTTCTTTAAGTTGAAACACTTTCTCTTTCAGTAGAATCAAGTTGAAGAACTTCATATTGAAAATAGCAGAAGTATTATACTGAGATAAAAGAACAACGCACAGAAAGTTGAATGTGTAATGCTTTTCAAACGAATGATAACAGTATAGATCAGTCTGTCGCATGATGAATACATGCTAAGATGAAATTTGTCAAGCCATGCTCATATATACGTTGATTATACTCAGGTGTACGCTGTCGAGCAGATTGATAATTTCTCAACTGTTGTTTAGTGACTTCAGAAAGAAATGAAAAGTTAATTAAAAGCTATTCTCGTCAAGTATTTAGTTACTCAACAAGACTATCACATTATCGCTATTTTCTTCTATCGTTCTTCGTCTGAAATAAAGACATAACTGCCTGCTTTTGATATCATCATATTTTCTCTCAACGAACAAACAAGTCTTTCTTCTTCAACTTCTCTGTTCACTACAACAATCATACAAAGACAATTCAAAGATACAGAATAATCAGCTCAATTCTTAAACATTTTCTTAATAGAATGCAGTATATTTTAAACAACATTCGTGTTGTTCAAAATCATCATTCATCACAGTATCTTTCACGTCTCTTACTTCTCTTTTGTTTTCTTTGAATTAAACACTTTGTCAATTGACTGCTCTCGTTCTGAGTGACTTGATCACTTGCAGCCTCATGTTTCACTTGTATAGTCTGTTTATTCTGCGCTAAAGCAATCGCTTTAGTTGAACAGTTCTTATCATCTTCATAGAAAGAGTCAAATCTACGCTTTCAGTACAATCTTAAGTTATCGTTCATCTCTTTCTGAGAATTAATGTCATTGACAGTATCTGTCAAGATCTGAATAATTACTTGAGCTTTTCTTATATTGACTAGCGTCGATACAACATCTCAGAAGAAGCGAGTCATGTGCTTCAGTGTAGCTCATGTGTTGAAGTCAAGTCATCTTCTTAATTCTACAAGAGCATTGAAGTTTGAAAAATGATTCTGTTCTGACGAATGAGTTGTGCGAAGTCAGTAGATCGAGAGACGAACGAGAGTCACAAGAGTGATCAGAGCTAACGTCATCTCAATAAACTCTTTGAGCAGAGAAATTTGTTGAATCAGATTATGAAATGTTTGCAGATCATCTTGTAATATTGTTCATGCATAAAGTGCTTCAAGTGCTCAATCAGTACATTCTGAACTTCATATCAGAAGCAATAGAATATCGTTCTCTGAGCGTCGAAGAGAGAGCAGTTGAACATAGATACTTTCGCTGCTTCAATGAGCACTGCAGTCTTCAACTTTGTGAAAGAAATGAACTCTTATCAAAAAATTCTGACGAAGCTCATCTGTTTAAACTCAAATTCATTTCAAAATTTCAGCGATAGAGTCTTGTTCTCATTAGTGAGCTGTCACTGAAATGAGTCTCACATCACGTATCAATTTCGAAAGAGTTACTGACAGAGAGTTTTCAAGTCTCAAAATTCATTTTCTGACTTCAGAGATCTTTGCTCATCGAATTTGTCTGTCATTTATGACTTGAACAAAAAGTCTGAATCTGAAAAGAATTTTGTGTAAATAACAAAGATCAGCAATGTTGAACTGTTACGAGCGAGCTGTTTAAGCTGCACAAGTAAGATTGTAAAGAATTAAGTTGTTCAAAGAAGTGAGATCTGTTGAGTCTGAATTGAATCTGTTCTGTTGATTCGCAATGATGTCATCAGAAATACAGTAAAGCTTACGAAGCAGTGAGAGAATTTGAAGCTCTATCTGACATTGATTGATGAATGAGAGATGATGTGACAAAGAAAGCATGTGCAGTTGTTTCACACATTGCAAGATGCATCAACATCAGTCATTCAAGTCTTGATAGAGAAGTCTCTGTGCAAGCGAAGACTTGAACTCTCTCAGTAAGTTTAAGCACAGAAGAAGAGTGTTTCTGACATAGACTTCTTTGATTTCACGAGAGAAGTGCTGAAGATTTATTAGCGAACTGTGTTTTCAAGACAAATGAACAGTGTCATTTTGAAATTCATATGAAAAATGAACGCTTCAAGTCTAGCAAGAAGATCATTCTTTCTCGCGATATCGCGATAGCATGACGCTGACTCGCAAACGTCTGTGTAAAATATGACACTCTGAGCGTTTCTGAGAAAGCATTATTGAGTCACTATTCTGACTTCTGAATTGCCAAGTTGATGTCTTTCATGATCAATTGATTGTGTTGAATTTACGTTCTTGAGCATAAATTGATCGATTATGTGAGAGAGCTTGAGAAATGAATGCATCTCAACTACAACAAGGTTTTGAGAATCGTGATACTTCTGTTCAACATGAAGAACAGTGATTCAAAGAGACTCAAGCAAAGATTCAATATCAACATCGTCTCTTGCATGTTGATGCGTTGAGAAGCGAACAATCTTCGAAAATACTTTCAAGCGATGAGAAATAATCTTTCTGTATAGAAGAAGCTGTGCAGGTTTCCAAAATCACGTCAGTCGCTGAGAAGTCTCAGTTATATGAATGCAAAGTGCTTCTTATTGCATCAGTCTCATTCATGTTCTTGTCTTGCTGCAAGTTCAGATCATATGCGTTTGTAACAGTTTTATTTCATCGCGATTCATCTTCTGTATTCACTCTGTTGACGAATTTCGATATCTTTGAAGACTCAGAGTTCATCGTCTTCTGATCAAAGCTTGACTGATGTTTTCTCAATGTTTCATTAAGATCTGTACTTTGAAGTTCACGCATCAAAGAAATATGACATGAGAAATGACTTCTGTCTGAAACAAGATGCAGTTTGCATGACAAACAACGAAATCTTGCAGTAACTTTAAAAGTTGCACGACGAAGACTAAAAATTTATACTGAAGAACATGTCAATTGACAAATCTCTTCAGATCTGATTCAATAAACAGCTGCAGATTTGTGATATCATGAATTTCAGTTGACTCAAAAAAGAACGAAGGCAAGCGAAATGAAAAGATGTCGACAAGTCATGTTGAGTGTAGAAAAGCAGCATCTGCGCTAGAAGTGCTGAGGCGCAAAGACATAAAATAAAGACTTCACAAGAGCGATCTGATAGTTTCTGATTGACTTGAGAAGTAAGAAACCTCACGCTGCGATAGAGAGTAAGAATACTCATGATCTAAACTTCTTTCGATAATTTTGAGTCAAATCATCTTTTGATTCAGAAGAAAATTTAATAAAAAGATTTCTCTCATCTGCTTTTCTGTTCTTCATTACTGCGAACGATCAAAATGTTATCATCAACAGCTGAGCTTGTCAAAACTAAATTGTTGAATCTCGCTGTCTTTCTTGTGAACAATCAAGCTACATTATTATTAGCAACATGTCAACAGATTTATGCAACGCTTTCTATCAAACATAAATCTGCTCTAAGACAGTTTGTATCTGTGAGAAAATGAAAAAGCAAGAAAGTAAATGAACGAAAATCTTGCTTGCAGAAGCTCTTTCACATTGAGAGTGTTGAGTCTTCTTTGAAGCTACAAGATCAAATCAAGACGTGAGTGAAGAACTTTGATTTCTTTTTTCAAAACTCTGTAATTGCAATCAAAACAAATCATCACAGTCTTTTTGCATCGTTCAAGCGAATTGCTCAGAGCGCAAAAACATGAAAGATAATGACGATTTGACAATGCTTCAATCTTGAATCAATTTATAAAAGAATCGTAAGATCTGATTATTATACAAGCACAGAATGACGCAATGAAGAAAGCGCTTGCCTCGCTCAACAACTTCAGCGTTTCTCTTTGATTAGCAATGACGTCGAGAATATTCAAGGCAAGCTCAAAAGATATGTTGAACTGAGACGTAGCTGAAATTTCTAAGTCAAACGCTTGAGAAGTTCAGAATTTTTCATCGTTCTATCTCAGACGATGATCGAAGAATTGTAAGAATGACTCTATCTAGTTGATTTCTTTCTTTCACTGATTGATTCAGATACAAGAGAAGACAAAATCTCATCTTTCTTGATGATTCAATGAATCAAATTTGTAGGCTGAGAATTCGAAATATCGCTCGTCGACTGAAAGTTCTTTCTTTGAGCAGCTTCATTGCTTAAGAATTGAAGAAAATTTCATCAGAAGAGATGCTTTCAATTCGAAAAAAACTGTTCAATAATTGCAAATTTAATCAGTCTTGAACACAAGATATGAGAATATCGCCTGCCTTCAGACGATGATCAAATAACTCACTCGATTCTCGTTCATTCGCTTTTCGAGAGTTTAAGAGATCACGAATAGTCACAATCTTAACACAATCATTGAGAACTTGAAACTTTCAGCTTGAGGTTTGACAAGCTTATTAAATCTTCTCAGCACACTATGTTTGCTCTCACAAAATACGATCGTCTTTGATGACTCTGCTTTGTCAGACTCAGGTTCGAGCTCGAATTTGACAAGATCACAGTGAGACTTCACAAATGTAATGACGTTTTTGATCGCAGAAGCGACTTTCTCTGATTACATTTCGTTGATTGAGATCGAATGTCAGGAATTGAGTCTATCTCAATGAGACTCATTGCAGATCATGACATGTTCAACGACAGAAGACGTTTATTGCGAATTCGAATTGCGAATCTGATTGAAGAGCTCAGACTCAACCTTAAGAATGCGAAGTATCGTTCTCGACATGAACTCATCAATGAATTTCATGAAACATCTACATTCACAATCTGTATGCTAACAAAAGCTAATACAATTTTACAAATCATGATCGCTTGAATCATTACTCTTTCACGTAGAACTTCGTCAAGGCACTTCTCAAACAATCACTTCACTCATCAAGTCGAGAACTAGAAACAGCGTCATGCCTTCATCGTTCTTGCTAAAGTACATCTCATCATTCTCATTAAGAATGAGATCTTGTTCGCTAATCAGACTGACTGTTCTTGCATTCATGATCAAGTCGTTCTTTCAATGTACATTTTCAAGCGCTATCATGATCAGATATTGCTTTGAGAAAGAGCTTTTGAGCCGTTTATTCGTATTGATGAAGATCACAGAATAGAAGAAGTGCAGACTGCGTTGTGAGTCATCAGCGAATCGAAATTTCTTTTCAGAACATGCTTCGATTCGTGCAATGTTTGAAAGACTCTATAAAGTCATTAGATATCAAATTCAAAGATCAAGATCACAGATGTAAAGCTACAGATATCTTGAATCAGACGTCTGTGACTTTTTATGTGAGAGCTCGACCTAAGAATGAATACAGTCATGAATTCTTCGACTTCTTCTTCAAACGTTTCGATTTCACACAGTGCTTTAAATTCTTTGCTGCGACATCTGTCAAGTTGATAGATACTGTCTGCACTTGAGAGGAAATGTTGATGTCAGACATGAAAAACAAGTCGATTCATTGAGTCTTCAATGCAAAAAAAATGTGACGAAATGTACTTTGTACAAAAATAAGCTTTCACTGAAAGTGTGACGCATGCAGTAAGCATGTGTGACGCATCAGTAAAATCTTGAACTCTCAAGTCTTTTTTTCTGTCTTTAATATGAAGAGTTTGTATAATGTATATGATGTTTCACACAAGCTTCAATAATGTCTACAGCATAACTTTGAATGTTCTATCAAATAATCTGTCAATCTTTTTGACTGTGTATGATGAACAGCATTGAATATATTTTACGAATGTCTCATCGTCGAAAAGACTCGTTGAGAATAAAGATATCAACTTTTTATTCGCGTAGAAACGTACGAAGCATCACTTCGAATATTATGAGAAATTCATTGTGAACGTATCACTCACTTCTGATAATTATCGCAGAAGCATTGCTTCACTTACACATAGTTTCTATGAACTGATTGAGAATTAAGGCTCGCTCGATCCCTTACATCATGAAACGATTTGCCTGTAAGTCAAGTTATATAAAAGACTACGTCACTTCTTGTTCACAGTTTTTCCTTCTAGTTTTCCAATCTACTTTGAGTCATTTAATGATATAAAGCACTATTGAATTTTCAAGCAAGAAACAACTATCTTGAAATACAAGACTTCTAAGACGAAAGAAAAACGAGATGAACGACGTAATAAACTCAATAAAGAGAAGAGACAGCAACGTCGTATTGATAGAATGTTTGAACAGATAAATCATCAACAAGAGATACAACTAATGCAGAGTCTGAATAGTATGATGATGTCTAGTATATTCTCTCTTCAGCAGCAATCATCTTCTTCTCTTTCTTCTCTTTCTTCTCTTTCTTCTTCTTCTCAGTATATGCAATATTCGCAGTATCAACAGTGATCTCAGTGATCTATGCCTTCTTCTCATTTCTCTACATCTTCGAATATCTATGTCTCGCTCTCTCAACATTCTCATCAGCAGCAGCAAAACTCGAATCAACATCATACTGCAGAGTCACAATCTCATAAATCAAGCTCTCTTGAAGATGACGAGAAAAAGAAAAAGCAAGTCGTTGATGATTTCTGAACTTGACGAATTAATAAGATCAATAATTCGGTTTCTAGACAACGTCTCATTGATGCAAAGATCATATGCGATGAGCAGGCGTGAAGAAGACTCAGTGACATTCAGCAATTGTTACGAGTGTGTCGAGATTGAATAGAGTTTTCTAGTCAACAAGCTTTAGGGGTTTTGGCTCATGTTGAACCCCTAGCCTCAACACTCTATTCTAGCGCTTTCGATACTCGAGCAAACCTGCTTCGCTCTCTTTGTTTTGCCCTACTATAGATACAGCTCGGAATTTCCCTTTGATTTCTTCTGTATTCTTAATATTCTAGTTATAGCTACCTCTATTGATCAAACATTCTATTCAGCTACGCACTATCTCGCTGCAGTGTGATTAGATTCTAGGCACGGTCTCAACATTATATTAAGAATTCGTTAATCACACGATATCGATACCAATATTCATTTAAGATACTCGTACAGACAGAACGAGTCTAAAGAAATTCGTTTACCTGATGGTCGACGCAATCGAAAGACTGAACAACACTAGAGAGTTTGATAGAATCAACGGCGAGGCTGTTTGAATCGCTAGACAACTTATCGCTCACTAAGTACGCAAAGTTCACTCGATCAAGAGAATCAACCCATTCTCGTGAAACAGACGAGTGAAAATAAGCTGTTCAACTCGATTAAGAGAATCGACGATAAAGAACCTTCGTGAATTGCTTGAGAATCAACCCATTCTCGTGAAGCAGACGAGTGAAAATAAGCTGTTCAACCCATCCCTTTCCCTCTTCGCCCCGAACCAAGCTCGTGAATCAGGCGAGTCAAAACAATCTGTGCCGTCAGATCAAATTAGTGAGTCTGCTACTACAAATGGCGTCCTCATAGTGAGCCTGCTACAATGGCACTCTTCGTCAATGCGATGATCTACCTACCCCCATCGCCTTACCTACCAGTGGACCTGGTTCTACGTTCACATGCAAATAGTGAGCCTGCTACAATGGCAAGCCGAAAGTTGATCTCTTCGATGAGCAAGTCGACTAGTGAGCCTGCT
>JAABUV010000846.1_pt1 | contig 45976 bp, 54 predicted proteins | sample 5559971 | NCBI WGS metagenome assembly JAABUV01 (sample SAMN10711881, study PRJNA513362) | rock metagenome | isolation source: Antarctica rocks | place: Antarctica: Victoria Land, Knobhead nord | collected 2015-12-19 | reverse complement strand
GGGGCCCCACCACAACCCCCCCCCCCCCCCCCTTACCCCCCCCCCCCCCCCCCCCCCACCCCCCCACCCTGCAGACGCTTTGCTGCGGAGCTGTCGCGTGAGAGGTGCGCCGGGGGCGCCTCGGACTCCTCTGGATAGGGGGGTAGGGTAGGGTAACCTGGTGCGCCAAGTACCTTGGACACAGGCCGAATAGAGGGTTAGGGTAGGGTGTCCTGGCACAAGCGGCACCTTGGACACTACCTTGGACGCCTCCTGGGGTAGGGTATCCTGCTGCAGGCGGCACCTTGGACACCTACTAGAAAGGGGGTTAGGGTAGGGTATCCTGGCGCGGGCGGCACCTTGGACACCTCCCGGAAGAGCAGGATGCCGTTGGGCGAGGACGCGTCGAACGTGAGCCGCTGCGTCTTGTTCAGCACGAACTCGCCCATGAACTTGAGCGCCGCGGTGGTCACCTCCGGGCAGTCCGCCCAGGCCTCCAGGCAGCACAGCAGCGCCGGCATGTGCGCCGGGTACAGCCAGTCGAACAGCAGCCCTGCGCGGCCGGGCCGGCCTCGCGCTCCGTGCGCGGCCGGCTCGCGTTCAGCAAAGGCAGAGCCACAGGGGCGTGGCGCCGAGCATGTCCATCCTGGCCCTGCCAGAGCGGCTCCACACACAAGCAGAACGGCCAGTGGGGACCGACGTGCGCGGAGCGTGCGGGAGCGCAGCCTGTGCTCAAGCGCGCGGAGACGTGGGGCGCGCCTCGAGGGTCTCTGGCCCTGCCTGATGAGACTCAGGCGGGCGCTATCCCGGGTGCCATGCATAGGCTTAGGGCTATCATTAGGGTATAGCGCCCGGGGGCAGGGCGCGCGCCATAGGTGCGCCGGCTGTTGGTCGCGCTGGCGATGCCGCGGATGTCGCGCAGCAGGCCGACGACCGTCCCGCGCGGCACCGCCGCCCGCAGCGCCGCCGCGTTCGTCGCGCCGCTGCTGGCGGTGGCCAGCCCCGTCAGCACCTGCGGGGCGGCGCAGCCCGCCTTGCCACCGGTGCAAGGCAGCTAAGATTCGGGCGCCCTGCTCCTGCTCGTCCGGCGCACCACGATTGAAGCAACCCCGTGCTACACTAAACGCTGAACGCCGCCAGTGCAGGTATGACAGCAAGGCTAGGCAGGACATGCACAGACCCTGTCATGCTCACTCTCCACACCGCGGCGCGCCGTGTCTGGTCTGGCAAGCGTTCGGCGATCAGATCTGTCCTGCACTGCGGAACTTGTGCCACATCGCTCGGCTGTGTCGTCTAACAAAGTAGTGGGCTACCAGGCACAGCGCGCGCGGCCGCGCCTGCTGCAGCGGCGCCACAAAGGCCTTGAAGCGCAGCGGCGTGTCCTCCATGAACAGCAGGCGCGCGAGCGTGGCGTAGAACGCCGTGCGCGCGCGGCTGTTGGCCGGGTCGGCCAGGAACGCAAAGTGCTCCGCGGTGTGGTGCCCCAGGATGAACGCGACCGCGTCCAGCTTCAGCAGCAGCTTGCCGCTCATGTAGCCGCCGGCCAGGTCCTGGGGCGCGCGCGGTAGGGTGAGAGTAGGGTAGGCACACAGCCGGTCAAGGCGGGCCACGCGGTGCGCGCGCGCGCGCGCGGCGCGCAGGCACAGGATCGCGAGCGCTGTGCGCCGCGCTGGCAGCAGCCTGCCAACATCAGCACGCCAAACGCAGCGTTTTTTTAATTAAAAGCCAACGCCACCGCAAGTGGGGGCCAGAAGGGGACGTTCAGCATTAGGAGCACAGCAGGCGGCTGCTCTGATAGCGCTCGTCGGAGGCACGCGCGTGGGGCGGCAGTGGGGCCCTAAAACCCTATACCTCACCCTACAGCCCGGGCGCGCGCCTGGAAGAAGGCCAGCGTGCTGGTCACCACGTCGTCGCACGCGCCGTACACCTTCAGGTTGGTCGCGATCTTGCTCAGCATGACATTAAGCACCATCAGGTGGTCGCTCAGGCCCAGCCGCTCACTCAGGCGCGTGTACACCTGCGCGTGGGCCCACACGTCGTCGCCGCGCATGGCTCCAGCGCAGCGCCGCGCTCGCCGGGCCGGCCTGGACCATGTGCGCGAAGGAGTGCGCAAAGGAGGAGCCGAGACGCTGCCGAGCTCGCGCGGACGGCGCGGAGCTGCGCTGACAGGGGCGCCTCTGGCGTGCCCGGAAGAGGGCTCCGCCAACGCAACTGGCGCGCACGCGCCGGCCGAAGCCCTAGGGTGTGGCGCCAGCGGCGCGCGGCATTGGGGGAGGCGGCGCGGGGGCGGCGCGCCTTGGAGGAGTGCATGGTCTGTTCGCCGACACACACCTTCTGGAAGCTATGGGGTAGTGTTGGGTTGGGATAGGGTTGTTGTAGGGTTGGGGGCGGCGCGCCTTGGAGGAGTGCATGGTCTGCTCACCAACGTACACCTTGCGGAAGCTCTGGAAGAAGGCCAGCACGGCGGCGTCCAGGCGCTGCCGCGGCCGCTCGCCGTAGCGCTGCGCATGCAGGCCCGCGTCCATGGACTGCAGCAGCCCGAACACGCGCGCGGCCAGGTCGCCGTCCAGCGCCTCCTGGGCGGCGCGCCGGCGCGGCGCATCAGCGGCTGCCGCACCGCCTCAGCGGCCCCTCGCGCACCCCCCGTGCAACCGCCGCCACAGAAAGCAGGCGAGGGCCGGGCAAGCTCCCGCTTAGCGAGCGACACAAGCTTGCGCAGCAGGACGTGCAGACCCGCGCAGGGCGTGCGCATCCGCGCGTTCCAAGGGGCAGGGCATGCACGGAAAGCGCCGCCCGACGTCTGCCAAGCAGCGGTGGCGCAAATCGGGCGAGCGCAGCGGCGCAAACGGGCGGGCGCGGCTGCGGGCCGGGCCGGGCGGGCGTCGCGCGGCCGGGCGCGCCTGGCTGTCGGCGGCGGAGGAGGACTGCCGGCCGCGCACGACCGCGCCGATGACGTGCACTAGCCACGTGAGCTGCCCCTCCAGCACGGCCAGGTCCGCATCGCTGGAGCCGCCGCGCGCGCCCACCTCCTGCGCCAGGGGTTAGGGTTAGAGTAGGGTGGCGCGCATGCCCGCCGGCGAGATATGGCCAAGTCGCGCGACTCCGGGCTGCCATCGCCCCAAACGCGACGCGCCCGCCCCAGCTATGCGACACAATGGCTGCTGCCGCCAACGCATACCCCGTGCGGACCGCACGTGGTCAGTCCTGCTGGTCCGCAAACGCCGAACGTCACGGGCTGCCGCGCGTGCCGGCGGGCACATGCGCGCGGACGGCTGTTTGCATGCGGTCGCAGCATGATGTCATAACCTAACCCTACCCTAACCTTACACTCACTATGAAGTGCGCGTTGCAAGGGCAAGCAGATTCACGCGCCTTGTACAGGACGGCGAGCGGGTCGAACAGGCCGGTCAGGTACTTGGCGGACGCCTCGTACTGGAACCGCGCCAGGAACGGCAGCGAGTCCATCTGGTCCGCCAGCTGCTCCTCGTTGTCCAGCGGGTCGTCGCCGCCGCCGCCCGCCTGTACCAGACGCACTGACTCCAGCCTGCGCGCGTTCGCGGCCGCGCCCTCGTCATATCCCTGCTCATCAGATCCCTGAACATGCGCAGCGCAGGTGGCCCGCGCGACGGGTGCGCCCGGACAACCGCGCGCCGGGCGCGGCAGCCGGGCGCTCCTCGGCGCGCGCGCCGGGCCGCCCGCCGCGCCCGCCGCCAGCGCCAGCCGCGCCGAGTCTGCGAGTGGGGACAGGGGCTATGGACAGGAAAGGCAGGTCAGCGCGAGCCAGGGCCGCCACAGGCATGGTGGCAAAGCTGTCAGGTGCACCAGGACGGCATCGCATCCATTTGCCTCCCATGCTGCTCTGCTGCTCCTTAGTATCTGCAGCAGGGTCAGGCAGGGTACACAGCAGCGAGTTGTTGAGCTTAATAACCAGGCTTTCGCTCTCGGGCGCGCCGTGTGCTCCGGGGCTCAGACGCGTCAAGCAGTGATGGCAATGTACACATTTACGTCCAGGGCGTGACTGTAGCAGACGTCTCGGGCACTGCGGGCGCTGCACGCCGCGCCGGTAACCCACGGTCGCGGCCCCGCGTCCGCGGCGCTTTGACGTCAGGTAAGGGTTATGGCAGGGGGTGCCAGGGGCCCGCGCCGCGAGGTGAGGTACGCCTGCGTGATCTTCGGCACGTACGTCTCCAGCAGGCTGGGCGCCTCGCCCTTGAGGTAGGGCAGGCTGCTGACCAGGCGCGACCAGAGGCCCAGCAGGTAGTACACGCTCGCGGCCGCCCACTGCCAGCTCTCCAGGCTGTGTACCGTGAAGGCAGCCACGAGGCGGATCCACTCGTGGTAGCTGTCCACGCTCACCTGGCGGCCATTGGGTAGGGTAGGGTTAGGCCTAACCCTATTCTTAAAAGTCTTGGGATCTATAGAAACTGAGGGCGCAGACGTTCACGCGCGCGCGTGAGCGCCGCCGCGCGCGCGCGGGCGGGCGAGGCGTAAGCCCTCCTGGAGGGTCTGACCAGGCGCATGCCTCCGCAGGTTCCGTCTCTGCTGTGCGAGAGCGCCCACATTGCCCACCGTCTGCAGTTGGCGCACCCAGCCAGTGGTCCAGACCCCAGATCACACACGAACGAACAGTAAAAGTGGCGCTGTCCTGGAGTCGCCGAGCTCGCCTGCACGGCGCCTACCCGCTGGGCAATGGGCGGGTCAGCACACGGCGACCTGAGGCAAACTAGGCTGGGCGTGCCGGTGACTGTGCCTCTGCATGGGAACGAGCAACAGAGGAATGCAACGCTCTTGCACAGCATGCATTTGTCCAGACTGCAAGCACGGCCACACAGATCGAAGCGCGAGCGGCGCCGCGCTCGCTGGGAGCGCGCGAGCGGAGGCCGGGCGGGTAGGGGGAGAGGGGAGGCGGGGTGCCCACCAGCTCGGACAGCTGGTAGTTGGTCTTCAGGCGGCCCAGTAGCCGGCAGAACTCGTGGTAGTTGCCGTGCTCGGCCAGGCCGCGGTTGCCGCGCAGCACGTCGCGTGTGCCGGCTACCAGCCGGTTCAGGAATGCGCTGCGCTCGGCCTCCCCCGTAAACAGCGACCGCCGCACCGACGCCAGCCGCACCTACGCCGCGTGGGGCCCGGCCGTTGGGTTTAGGTTCAGGGTACGGGCGGGCGGCCGCACGGAGCGGCGCGCCCCCGACGCAGGCACCGGCTGCACGTCAACGCATGCCCCGCACCAGCCTCGACGCGACACGCCGCAGAGCGGCCGGGGGCGCTGCCGCAGAGACACGCGGCGGCATGCGCGCATGCGCCCGCAGCGCTGACCGGCATCGCCCTGCAGGCCCAGGCGGGGGCGCGGCGGGGGGGGGGGGGGGGGCCCCCGGCCCGCGCCGCGCCCCCGCGGCCGCCCCCCGGCGGCGCCGGGGGGGCCGGGCGGGGGGGGGGGGGGGGGGGGGGGGGGCACCAGGCACTCCAGCGCCATGCTGGACAGGGGCGGCTTCGTCGTGGCGTAGAAGTCCAGGAACAGCTGCAGCGTCGCCGGGTCCTCCACCACGGGCCGCCACGTGGACGGCACCTGCAGAGCATCCATGGAAGCGGTGCTGTTCACAGCTGCGGGACCACGCGCCCGCCAGGCCGACCCATGGCACCGAGCCACACCAAGCACGCAGGCCTGCTCCTGGCCGCCCAGCAACAAGCCTGACCCTAATCCTGCTAACAAGGCCCATGATCTGCGACGCCCACCTCATGCACGACACCTCGGTTGAAAGGAGGGCGCTCGGCTGACGCCGGCGAGCCCACGAGTTGAGCCGGCCGGGGGTCGGCCACACCCGCCCCGCCCTTGCCCCCGCCCCTGGCGCGCCTGGATGGTGCCCAGGTCCTCGGCCGACTCGTCCAGGCAGGTGCCCACGAAGTCGAAGGACAGGCAGCCCAGCGCCAGCTGCACTGCCTGCGCAGCCCCCAGGCGTAGGGTGTAGGGTATATACCTGACAGGGTGCAGAGCTGCAAGGGTGCGGTGCGAGCCGAGACAGGGGCCTTCCCGTACACAGAGAAGGCCTGCCTCCTTCCTGCGAGGCGCGTGCTCGGCACGGCAGACATGCGCGTCCGACCTACAGGCGGCGGCGCGCTGCGCGAGGGCCGCGGCGCGCCGCACCATGCAAGCGGTGCTCGCAGAGGCCCGCCCACATCTCTGTGCACATGCTGCAGCAATAGCAGGCGTCCAGCGACGGGCGCCACGCTCCAAGCGCCCCTGGCGCGGCTTGGAGCCAGCGCTAGCGCCGGCCCATGCCACGCGCACGCCATCACACCAAAACCAGGCGCGGGCACCGCACAGCGCGCTGCAGGCGCCCGGGCGCGCCCCGGGGAGCGGCGGGCCTGGCGCGCGCGCGTGAGGTCAGGTTAGGGTTAGGGCACGCGCGCGCGCGGGCGCGCCTGCTCGCGCAGCTTGGCGTCCGCGCTGGCGGACGGCTGCAGCTGCCGCAGCGCGGCCAGCGCCAGGCTAAGCACCGCGAACAGCGAGTGGTCGCGGAAGGCGACCGCCAGCTTGCGGTGCTGCGTCATCGTGCGCCCCGGGGTTGGCTGGTTGAACTCGGCGACCAGCATGTTCAGGATGCGCAGGCCGAGCATGTAGTGCCCCTGCGCGCGCGGGGCAGCGCCTTGACCGGCAGGGCCGCCGGGGCGGCGCCCCGCGGGCGCGGCGGCCGCGGCGCACCGGCCCGGCGCGCCGGCGCTCCCTCACTCCCGCAGCGTGCTGCCTTCCTGCCAGCTCCGTCGCCGACCGGCGCCTCGCCGAGCGGGCCAAAGCGGCAGCGCCGCCCTGAGGAAGTGGGTGCGGAGCGCCGGCGCCGAGCGGGCCTACATGCGTGAGGACCAGCGGCATCTTGCACATCCGCGGCCGGCCCGTCGGAAGACCGGTGTCGCGGCAGAGACCTGCTTCATCCAGGCTCGCAGGCTGCGCGGGCGGGGGCGGGGCCAGGCCGCACGCGCGAGCCGCCCTGCGAGCCCTTCTCCAGCAGGCGCTTGGCGTGTCGCCACAGAAGTCAGGACTGGACTGGACTTGCAGGCTGCGCGGGCGGGTATAGGATATGGGATATAGGATATAGGGTTTATACAGTGACCGGGCCGGACCGCACGCGCGAGCCGCCCTGTGAGCCCTTTTCCAGCAGGCGCAGGCAGCAGGCACCTTGGCGCGTCGCCGGTATATTTCGTGACCGGGCCGGGCCGCACGTGCGAGCCGCCCTGCGAGCCCTTCTCCAGCAGGCGCTTGGCGTCCTCCACGATGCGGCTGAAGTGGTCGTCGTCGAACCAGCACAGCTTGGTCGTGCGGCACAGCAGCTGCACCAGCGACGTCACCACGAACGGCTCCAGGCTCGGCCCGCGGCTGCGCGGCCCCGCGCGCGCGCCCTCAGCCGCAGGGCCGCGATACCGTGACCCCCCTCCCTCCGCGCATCCGTGCAGAGTCGGCTGCATGCATAGTCGTCACGGAGCGCTGCCGGCCGGGCTGCGGCTGGACAGCGCGCGCGCGCTCCCTGGCCTGGCCCCAAATGTAGTCTGTGCCATCGAGCCGCCCGTCATGTCTCAGCTGCACCAGCTGCATGCATGTGTGGCCGCGGCGCCCTGCGCCCTCTGTGCGCCACCGGCTACAGCGCGTGTCCTCCTGCACGCGCGACGGCACCCACCCCAGGCTGTCGGCCGCGCCAGGACGCCCGGCGTGCCCGCTGCCCAGCATGCTGCGCTTGCCGTGCACGGCTGGGCCTGGCATGCGCCGAGTGCGCCGCCTGGTGACCGGCACGCCGCACGCCCAGGGCCCGCCGCCGCGGCCTGTGTGCCGCGCACTGCGACACCGCGCCAGCACCCTCCGTGCAGGCATGCGCGGGGCGCGCTCCCCGCAGCGGGCGTGCGCAAGTTCCGGCAGCGGCTGAGTCCCATGCGCAATGGCATGCATGCAGGCCGGGCGCGCGCGGGCGGCGCGAGCGGGGCGGCGGTGCCGGCCGCGCGCGCCTGTCCAGGTACGCCAGGAAGTAGTTCCGCATCTCCAGCTTCACGGGCACGCTGCGCGCCCGGCGCCGCCGTGCTTGTCAGCCTCCCCGCCCAGGCGCGCTGCAGACAAGAGCGCTGCAGGCGAGAGCGCGGGGCGCGCGGCCGCAGCATTGTCCGGGGCGCGGCGCGCGGCCGCCGACGCGCCTGAGCGTGTGCTCGGTGACCACCCGGATGAGGCTCGCCGAGGCCAGCAGCTGCGCGTACGCCGACGAGGAGTTGTCCAGGATGGCCTGCGCGGCGCGCGCGGCGCGCGCGTCAGCCGGCACGGCCGGTCGCGCGGCGCCCGCAGGTCCAGCGCTGGCGGGGAGCTGGCGCAAGCGGCAGGGGCACAGTGGGCGCGGCGGGGGCGCGGCGAGGGCGCGCCTTGCAGTGCGACACGTAGTCGGTCGACTGCCCAAACACGCGCAGCACCTGCTCTGCCCGCCCGCGCTCCTGCGGGTCCTGCGCCAGCCGCGCTGCCGTCATAGGCCGTCACGTGTGCACACTGCCGAGGCAGGCGCCGCGGGAGTGCGTGTGCGGCGGGCGGCGCGGCCGCGGGCGCGGCCGGCGGAGCACCTGTGAGTTGTACAGCCGCTCGCACAGCGCCTCCAGCTGGGGCAGCTGCGCAACGATGTCGACGCCGGCCATGGCTCAGGCGGCGGGCGCCCCGCAGGCAGCCCTCACGCCGCCGCGGGCGCCATGGGCGGGGCGCGGATGGTGCACCAGGGGGGCGACCGCCCCCCTGTACGCCGGCAGGCGCAACGTAGACCCCGCCGGCCCGCGCCTGCGCGTCGCGGGCGCTTGATTGGGCGGGCGGGCGAGCGGGCAGCCCGGGAGCCTACGCTGGTGGTCCGGCTCAGCCTGCGCCGGCAATTGGTGCGCTCGGCAGCGGCAGGCAGGCGGTGGCCAGCGCCAGCCAGGTGCACCGCACCGGCAGAGCTCCAACCCTCATCCTACAAGGGTTGGCCTCGCCCGTGCGCTACCGCCTGTTATGCCAGGGAGCCAGGCCCAAAGGGAGGCCCGAGGAGGCTGGGGGCAGGCCTGCTGCGGGGCCGGCGGCCGCACCCTTGCGCTGGGGCCAGACAGCATGGTGCTGCTGCAGAAAAAGCTGTGGCAGCCAGAGCCCTTGCCCACCGGATACGACGATTCCCTCGACGTTTGGTGGCTGCCCACCACCAGGGAGGCCTTCCTCCGGTACACGGATTACCTCGAGCGCCTGCGGATCGTGCGCAGCAGGATTTGGTCCTCGCTGAGCTCCGGGAAGACGAACCTCACCTTTGAGGAAGCGGCCCACGAGGACGAGCAGGGCCGGCTGCTGGCCCAGCAGGTGATTGCCAGCTGAGTTCATACTTGAACGAGCTGCCTGGGGCCTGGGCACTGCCCCTGCCCCAAATGATCCCGGGCCCTTGACCCCCGGCGCCATCGCAGTTCCCGGCCGCGCTCGAGGAGGCAGCCGTGCGCGAGATCCACCACAGCACGCTGCGCCTGGACGCGCTGGTCGAGCGCATCTACGCCGCGCACGCGCCGCCGGCCAAGGAGGGGGCCGCGGATGGGGACCCGCCGCCGCCGCCGCCGCCGCCGCACCCGCTCTCGCGGCCATTGGTCCGCGCGTTCGTGTTCGAGGCGCGCCGCGCCGCCGCCGCCCGCGCCGCCGCCGCCCCGCCATGGCCCCGCCTGGCGGCATTGGCCATGCTGACGCGCGGGGGCGCGCAGGCGGCCGAGTACGAGGACGTCGGCCGCTGCCAGCTGCTGTGGACGGCGCGGCCGGCCCTGGCGGCGCGCTACGGCCTGCCGGCGCACACCGCGCCGGAGGTGCAGCGGCTGCTGGCCGCGGCCGCCGCGCGCCTGACGCACCGCCGGCAGCCGGGTGCGGGCACGGGGCCGCAAACCCCGCTAGGGCGCAGACCCTGCCTCGCGCGGGCCCGCGAGCGGCGCAGTCGGCGTAAGTGCCGCCCTCCTCGCGGCGCGCGCCCCGCGAAGCTGCCCACAGCCGGTCTGTGGCGCCGCCTGGGTGTGTTGCCAGCGAGAGCTCTGGCGCAGCAGTTTGGACTCGAGGGAAAGCCCCTGGCCCCGCCTGGTGTTGTTTGCTGTCGGCAGGCAGAGCATGTCATTACCAAGGTTGCCGGCACCCTCTCCGTCCCCACTTTCCTGCTTCCTGGGCTCTGGCCTTTGCTGCCCGTACGCATGCGGTGCGCGGTGCAGCGCAGCGGTGCAGCGGGCGGCCAGAGGGCTATAGGCAGCTGCGGCCTCCAGGCGCAGCTCATGCAGCGCAGCGCAGCGCTCGTTCGCGTGCGGACGCACTGGCTTGAACCCTGCGGCGCATGGGGCGCATGCCCCACCACAGGGGTGCGGTTGGGCCTCAGCAGGCGCGGAGCGCAGGGCAGCTGCGCTTTTGGCGCGGAGGGTGTGCGCGGCTGTGCGGCTGTGCAGCGGGCGGACTGGGTGAGAGCTGGCGGGCGCGGTCGGGAGGGCGGGTGAGGCGCTGCGCCGTGCCCGCTCTTTCAGCCTCTCGCAGGCTGCGCCACGCGTCGGGCCGCGGCAGCTGGGTAGCTTGGGGCCCCGCCCCGGCGGGCGGGGGCGCCTGCGCGGCCAGGATAGGGTAGCAGGGGCGGGCCGTGCGGGACACCCTGCGCAGCCCCTGCGCCTGAGCCACTGGAAGCCTGTCAGGCAGCGCGGCGTGCAGGAGCGGCCGAGCTGAGCCCTCTCTGTAGGGCGCGCGGCCAGGCCGCCAAGATTCGCTGATCCGCCGCGCGGCGCGTTGGTGAAGGCTGTCTGACCGTGCCGCTTACAAGCGCAGCTGCCTTGCGCAGGCAGCGCGGCAGCGCGGCGCGCGGAGCGGCGGCGGCTGAGTGAGGCGGCCAGCTCGCGCGCGGCCAGCGAGGCGGTGAGCGAGGCCGGCAGCGACCTGGGCGACGGCGACGACGGCGGCGACGACGAGGACGGCGGCGAGCGCGACGCTCGCACGCCGGGCGGCAGCGAGCCCGTGCGGTCCATCGAGGCGCGCACGCCAGCCCTCTGGCCGCTGGGCCGGTCTGATGACTTCTCACGTGAAGAGCGTGCGAGCCCCGGGCTGCACCGCGCATTCGGCCGGGATAGGGTAGGCTTAGGTAGCCAGACCCCAGCCCTGTTCGGCTGACGTGCGCGCGCGGCCGCAGGAGGACGAGGCGCGCTTCCGGCCGGGCACGAACAAGTGGGTGGCGTTCAAGGTGCTGCGCGAGGCGGGCGCGTCCGGCCTGAGCGTGCCGCAGATCATGGAGCGCAGCAAGAAGGCCGGCCTGAAGCAGTGGGACGACAACGCCAAGCGCATCATCCAGTTTGTGCGCGGGCCCGCCCCGCGCGCTGGGGGCGACCTGGCCGCTCCGGCGCGGCGCTGCTGCGGGCCAGCTCGCAGGCCCTGCTGGCCGTCACGGCTGTCACACGGCACGACAGCAAGACTGTGTTGGGATTGAGGTAGCGTCGGTGACACTGCCGAGCGATGTCATGGCCTGGCAGCGTGACTTCGTGTGGCGCCAGGAGGGCCTGCGCCCTCGACCTGCAGCCAGGCGGCCCGAAGCACAGGAGCGCAATGAGCGGCGCGAGCCGCGCCGCCCGCGCGCAGGCGCTGGCCAACGACAGCGCATTCGTGCGCGTGGCCAAGGGCGTGTACGCGCTGCGCGCGATCGCGGGCAGCGTGACGCCCGCGTATAAGTCGCCGGGCCGCTCGCGGCGCGACAGCCTGCGGCCGCCGCGCGCGCCGCGCGTGCCCGTCACCACGCTGCTGCTGGAGGCGTTTGAGGACGACTTTGACGGCGAGGAGGAGGAGGAGGCGCGCCGCAGACCGCAAAAGGCTTGAGGGTTAGGGCAGGGAGGGGAGGCGCGCCCGCGATGCGCCGCCGGCTGCGGCTGGTCGCGGCGCCGGCCGGGATGCAGGGCCTCCATGCATTGCGCAGCAACGCCAAGGGCTGGCATCATGCGGCTGCATGTGCCCGGCGCACAGCACGCTCGGTCCTGTTCCGTGCTGGGGCGCTGCGACGACAGGCGTCCCCCGGCTTCCCCGGCGGGCCCTCGCTCGCTTTCGCCCGCGGGCGCCGGAGCCCCTGTGAACCTAGCGTCACCTGAAATGCAACCCTCGCACGCAGGGCACGGTGCCCGCGGACTTCCTGGAGGGCGGCGAGCCGCCCAAGGCGGCCAAGGGGCTCGCGCTCGCGCTCGCGCTCGCGCCGCTGGACGAGGACGACGAGGACGTGGACAGCGTCATGCGCGTGCGCGCGGCCCCGCCCTGCCCCGGCCCTGCTCGGCGGCGCGCCTGCGACAACAGGGGCCTGGCTGGCCCGCCTCGTCTCATCTTGCCATGGCCTGCCCCCCGCCAGTGCCACAAGGTGGCTCACCATCGATCTTGTTCCGGCGTCGTGCGCGCATAACAGGCTGTCAGACCGACTCTCAGGTCCCTCAGGTCCCGGACCGGCTGCCTGCCCGCACAGCCTCCTTGGGAGGGCTGTGCGGCCCCGCAGCCGTTAGGGCGCACCGAGCGCGGCCGGCGCTGGGCGCGCAGGCGGAGCGCGGCGTGAAGCGTGCGCAGATCGTGCTGGACGAGCAGCGCGCGCGGCTGGGGCGCGCGGAGGAGGCCGTGGGCCGCGCGCGCGAGCAGGCTGCCGCGGAGGCCGCCGAGGCGCCGCCCAAGCCCGCCAAGCCCAAGAAGCCCAGCAAGAAGCGCCAGCGCATGAGCGAGGACGCGTTTGACGAGATGCCGGCCTTCGAGGCGCGCCCCGGCGCCCGTAGCCAGCCGCGGCGGCGCACCCTGAGCGCAAGCGCTCGCGCCGGCGCGCGCTGCAGCAGGCACCCTGAGCGCGAGCGCGAGCGCTGGCGCGTGCTGCAGCAGGTCCTGTGAGAGTCGCAATTCAGGCGCAGGCGCATAGGCAGCCGCTTGAACGCCTGGTGCAATAGCCAGCAAAGCGCCACAGCACAGCTTCTTTGGCAAGGGATGTGTCACATGCAGTGACGGGCATGGCCATGGCAGGAGCATGGGTCTGTCCTCACCTGGAGCTACGCGCGCAGGTGCCCCCGGAGGAGCTCGAATTCCGCGGCGACCCCGACAACCGCAAGGACGTCATGGCCAACCGCAAGCGCATCCAGGCGCGGCCCCGGCGCGGGCGTCGCGCCGCGCCGGCCCCGCCCGGCCTGGCGCCCGCCGGACGCCCGCCGGCGCGCTGCACAGGGCGCGGGCGGCGCCTGACGCCCGCGCGGCCCTCACCCTGTCCCTTTCTCCCGCGGCGCAGGAGCTGCAGGAGGAGGTGGACAGCGCACGCGAGGCGTGGCTGCGCAAGCAGCGCAGCGCGCGCGACCGCGCCAGCAAGGAGGGCCGCGAGGTGACCGGCGCGGGGCGCCTGGTGCACCGCGCGCTCAAGGCGGCCGACGCGGCGCGCAAGGCGGTCGCCGAGGCCGAGCTGGACCTGAGCGAGGCGCAGTACAACGTGCAGCGGTGCGCGCGCGCGCTGCGCCTGCCGGCGGCGGAGCATACGGGGTTCTGAGGGCCCTGCTGGGGGCCGCTGCGATGCATCCGAGCAGCCCATACATGGGGCTCCACGCGACCTGCTTGGACCGCTGTGTTGCAGCCGAGCTGCCGCTACATCAAGGGCTGCGGTGCCAGCACCCGCCACGGACCATGCGGCGTGCGAGGGCCCTGCAGCGGCAGGCCGCACCGAGCGCGCAGCACTGCATAGGCGGCGTGACGCGGGTGGCCTGTGGTGCAGCAGCAAGGGCAAGCATTGCGCCTGCCTGCGCAGCGGCAAGCGCAGGCAGCGACTGCGAGCGGCGGCGTTGCACGCGCCCACCACAGCCATGAGCTATACGGTCGTCCAGCGATGCTCAGACGAGCAGCAAGGCCTCAAGCGCCCGGCTGCGCCCGCGCGCAGGGAGACCGACCGCCGCAACGGCATCGGCAGCCGGCGGTCCCGCGGCGACCGTGAGGACCGCGACTACCTGCGCAGCGAGGAGCGCGAGCGCCGGCGGCGCGAGGTGGCCGCCGCGCGCCGCATGCCCATGGATGACGGTGACCTGCTGGAGGAGCTGCGCGCGCGCGCGTTTGAGACTGGTGCGGCGCTGAACCCTGCCCTAACCCTACCCTGTTAGACCCGTCTGCCGCGCGCCTGGGGTTGCCGGCGGAGGTCTAGTGGGGCGGCGCGCGCGCCTGAGACCGAGGCGCGGCCCGTGCCTCTATTGCTGCGTGGCGGTTGATATGCTGGCGCGGGGCGGCAGGGCCTGGTGCAGTGTGCATGCATGGGGCTCGGGGTTCCTTGTCCCCATCATTGCGCATGTTGACCTGTGCGGCGGCGGCGCCGTGCTGCCAGGCTTCAAAAAAATGGCCCTTGATGGCCAGAGCTGATTGCATATCTTCATCTCCCACTACAAAAGGCATGTCAACGCTTCCACGCCAGCAGTCATGCGAACGGTGTCCTTGAGCCCGTGGGCGCACGCCGGCCGGCGCAGGCAAGGAGCCGCCGCCGGTGGACGTGCCCGCGCCGGAGCCCATCGCGCTGGAGGACAGCGAGGCGCTCATGGCCGACCTGTGCGCCCTGACCCTGTACCTGCCCTGCGGCCCAGTAGCACTGCATGTGCATCTGGCTGCCCGGCGGGCACTGGCCCGAACGCTGAGCGATGCCGCGTGCTGCACCTGATCGGCCGCCGCCCGCTGCGCCGAGCCCATGCCTCGCAGAAGCAAAGCATGCACTGGCGTGTGCATGCTTAGCACAGCGCTCTGCTGGCTCTGCCTGGCCTGGCAGCAGCACGCATGGAGCGTGCCGCTGTGCCATCCACCGTGTGGCCGCATGTGCCATCCACCTGCAGGAGGCCACCGCTGGAGCCCGGCGCGCGGCTGCGCAGAGGCGCCCAGAGAGCGCCCCGAGGCCGCAGGGACATAAACCTAACAGTGCAACGGCGCCGCGCAGGTACGTCGCCGACTTCGTGGCGCAGTTCTCGCCGCAGACGGGCGTGCGGCCGGTGGAGTTTGAGGAGCTGCAGGCCGTGTTCCGCGACTACTACGGCGAGGACGAGGAGGCGCGCGTGCCGCTGTGGACGCTGTACGAGGGCCTGCTGGCCTTCCTGCTGGCGGTGCGCGCGCGCGCGCCTAGCGGGCCTCGCCCCCGGTGACCAAGTGTTTGCATGTTTACTGAAGGGGGCCCGCTGGCCTCCCTGCTGGCGGTGCGCCCTGCTGCGGCCTGTAACTCCAACCATAGGCTTTGCGTGCCTTCGCAGCACCTGCATGCTTATTGCGTCTGGGTGGTGTTGCGGATGGTCAGGTGCAGGGCGTGCGGGCCGCCCTGCTGCTTGTCGCTTGCTCCCCCTCTGTCGGGAACTGCAGTTGTGGGCATGCCTGAAGAGTCCTCGTCTGCACTGAAGCCAGCAGGCACGTGATAGTGTCTGAGATGCTGCAGGCGCTTCAGGCGCACAACCCGTTTCGACTTCAGATCAAGCAGCCTTGATGCAGCCAAGCATGCACGTGACTGCCGTGACGCGTCGCTGCTGCTGGACACAAGCCTGCGCGCGCGCGCGCAGTACTCGCCCGGCAAGGGCCAGCGGCGGTGGCTGACGCTGCTGGGCGCGGCCACGTGGCCGGACGTGCTGCGGCGCTTCCTGGGCGCGCGCATCGCGCTCAACGCCACCTTCGTCGGCGACGCCGTCAAGGGGGCCGCGGGTGCGGCCGCCTCCTGCCCCAACCCTACCCTCATTCGGTCGCCGCACAGGCGCGCCTGCTTTGCATAGTGCGTGCGTGCAGGCGGGGCAGCGGAGGCGCGCGCGAGTCCGGGCACGGCGCCTGCCCGGACTTGCCGCAGCCTGAGGAGGCCGGGCGACAGGCGGCGCGACCCCTGTCACGGCCCCGCGGCACGCGCGCAGGCGAGCTGGCGCGCGGCGGCGCCGAGGCGCTGAGCCCGGGCGTGCACCGCGCGCTGCTGGGCTACCTGTGCGACGAGGCGCTGGACTGCGAGGCGCTGCGCGGCGCGCTCGCGGCGCGCCTGGACGCCGCTGACGGCGTTAAGCAGGAGCTGCGCAAGGCCGTCGCCGGCGACCGCGGCAAGCTCAAGGTGCCGGGCGCTTGCCGACAAGAGTGTTTGTTGAATGTGTGTGCTGTGTACAACCCCGATCGCCAATCTACCAGAAGTTCCAGAGACGCGGCTTGCTGGTTTACCAGTCTTTCTGGGGCGCTATGCCTTGAGATCAGTGCGTAGTCCACTCGAGGATGCGCGTCCGTCACGGTGGCCGGAGCGCGGTCAGAGGTGGACCTGTCGGGGAACCGCGTGAGCCCACGGGCGGTAGCACAGTTGCGCGCCAGAAATGTTCTGCGGGAACTACATGGGCTCAAACAGCGCTATGGTGCATAGGCTATGGTGAGCCGCCCAGAGGCGCTGCAGGCTCGAGGGTCCGCATTCAGGCGCACCCCGAGACCCTGATGGACAGCCCCGCGCCGAATCAGGCCGCTGCCCCAAAGTGGTCCTGAACAGCCTGGCACAGGACGGGCTCTGGGCCCGGCAGGATGGGTGCGTGGCCTGATCCGTGTGGGCGGCGCGGGTGCGCGGTAAGGTAGGGTGTGGGTGTGGGTGTGGGTGTGGGCGGCGCGCGCGCGTCACGTGCGTCGCACGCGTGCGCGGCACCAGGGGCTGATAGAGGCGGAGAAGGAGGAGCGGCGGCGCATGCGCGCGGAGGCCAGGCGCCCTAACCCTTGTTAACCCTATGCTGACCCTATGGCCGCGCGCGGCGCCAGGGCCTGATAGAGGCGGAGAAGGAGGAGCGACGGCGCAAGCGCGCGGAGGCAAAGGCGCGCGCGGCCGAGGCGGCCGCGCGCGAGGACGACGGCGAGGACGCCGAGGAGGAGGCCGAGGAGCCGGCCGAGCCGGCGCCGGCGCTTGAGGAGCCGGAGGCCGAGCCAATAATGGAGGAGGCGGCGGAGGCGCCCAGGTGCGGCTGGTTGCCTGGAGCGTGCCGCGGCCGGAGTGTCAGCAGCCGGGGGGTAGAGGCGCTGCCCGCTGTTGACATCGAGATGCTGGACGCAATGCCGTCGCCGCCCGCCCGGACACACAGAGTGTGACACCGATCGGTCAGAGCCTCTTTGTGCGCCGCAACGGCGCTGCGCTGGTGAAGTCTGAAGGCGCGGAGGGAGACCTTGCGGCCGCAGACGCCAAAGAGGAGGCCCGGCGCAGCTCATGACACGTTACGTGTGCACCCCCGCCGCTCTCCGCAATTCCCCGGATCGTGCCTGCGAGTGCTATAGGGTAACCCTAACCCTATAACCCTAATCACGCGCGCAGGACGGACGCTGCCACGCCGGCGCCGGCCGAGGAGGAGGCCGAGGAGGAGGAGCCGGAGTGGGAGCTGCCGGAGGAGCTGCGCGAGTACGCGGGCGACCCCGCCGACCGCAAGGCCATGCTGTCCTTCCGGCAGGCGCAGGCGGCCGCGCGCCAGGCGCGCCCCCATCCCCCCTACTACCTAAGTCTAACCCAATAAACCCTACTTGCATCCGCGCCGCAGCGCGCGCCGCCTCCCGCGCCGCCTGCCAGCGACAGCAACAGGGGCCCGCCAGACACCAGAGGCTGCGCGTCCTGCCAGACGCCCGGGGCTGTGCGCTGGGGCGCGCCCGGGAGCGCGCCGCCGCGCCGTGCGCCGCAGCGCGCGCGTCGGGCCGCAGCGCGCGCGTCGTCCGGCGTCCGGCGGCGTGCGCCGGCTGCGCCTTTGCCGCCGGGTGGGGGCAGCCACGCAGCGCACCGGCCGCGTATCCAAGTGGTGCTGCACAGGCTGTACCCCGGCGCTGACGCACCCCACACTGCCGCGGCGCGCAGACGCTGGACCGCGAGCGCGCGCAGTGGCAGGCGGAGCGGCGGCGGCGCGAGAAGGCGCGCGAGGCGGAGCGGCGCGCGCGCAGCGAGGCCGAGCGCGCCAAGGCGCGCGAGAAGGCCGAGGCCGAGCAGGCGATCGTGCAGTGCGCGCCCCGCCTGCGGGCGCCGAGCAGTGGGGGGCAAGGCCTACCCTGCAGAAATCCTGAGCACACCCTACGACTTTGCTGCCGCGCGCTTACATGCTGTGCTGCCGCTGGGGGCGCCATGACAGGGCCCGGTGCAGGCGTGCGCCCGACAGGCGCGGTGGAAATGGAGGGCCGCGCCCCCCCCCCCCCCTTCAATCCTGCCCTGCACTTCCCAGCGGCTTGGCCTCGTGGCTCTGCCAGCGTGCTGCGGGTTGAGCCCTCGCTAGCGCCGGGCGTGCGCTCGCCGCACAGCCGGCATGTGCCGCCTGTGCGCCGGCCGGCCCGGGGAGCTGGCGCCGCGGCGCGCCCTGACCCTAACCCTGCCCCTACCCGCGCAGGCGCCAGGTCGCGTACCAGCGCGAGCTGGAGAAGCTGGCGGTGCGGCGCGCGCCGCTGGGCGCCGACCGGTCGCACCGGCGCTACTGGTGGGGCCTGGCCGGCCGGCGCGGGCTGGTGCTGACCGAGGACGCCGACGGCTGCGTCGGCTTTGTCACTGCGGCCGCGCAGCTGGACGAGATCGCGGCCGTGCTGGACGTGCGCGGCGCGCGCGAGGCCGGCCTGCAGGCCGCGCTGGAGAAGGTGCGGCGCCGCGCGCTCGAGCGCGCGCGCGCCGTGCGCGTCTTGCTTTGCCACTGTCACGCAGACCCCGGCCCTGTGGCGCAGCTGGGCGTCTCCAACTCGACGGGCAAACACCGGAGCGACGCTCCCCGCTGGCGTGGTGTCTGAGGCTGCATGTCAGACGGAAGCGCGACCAAACATGGATCGGCAGAATATCTCGGGAGTGCGTGGTGCATGGTGGCATCAGCGCTGTGGAGCTGTCACCTTTGTAGTTTGGATGTGTTTGGTGGCATGGCGCATGCGTGCACTGCATGCGTGCAGGCTGCGGGGGCTCACATCTGGGGCCCGCGCGCGCAGTCCTACGCGGCCATTACCGAGGCGATGCTGGACGGGCGTGAGGCCGATGGCGCGGACATCGACGCGAATGCCGACGCAGACGGCGACATTGCGATGGACGACGCGCGCGACGGCGAAGACGCCGCCGGCCAAGCCGGCGGCGAGCGCGGAGGCGACGGCGGCGCGGAGGAGGGCGCGGCGGACGGCATGGGAAATGGGGCGCCCGACGGCGGCGGGCCGGGCGGCGCGCGGGGCGGGAGCCCGCGCGAGAGCTCGCCCGGCGCGTTCGGCGCCGCTGGGAGCGTGCTGGGCGTGGTCGTGCCGCGGCAGCTGCGCACGTCCAAGCGCGAGCCGCGGCAGCCGCAGGCGCGCTAGGGCCTCCGCCCTGCGCTCCCACCCCTGCGCTGCGCTCGGGCGCCGCCGGCGCGCATGCTCCGTGGATGCTGCATCACAGGCGGTCAGTAATGGCGTGAGTGCATCCGAGGCTGGCAGGCTGCGCGGGGAGCTGGCCCGGGGCGCTGACGCGTGCGAGCATGGTGAGGGCTACCCTACCCTGACCCTATCCTGACCCTATGCAGGCGTTCGACCCCGTGGCCGAGGCCAGCCGCCCGCAAATGGGCAGCGCGGCGCCCGCGCCGCGCGCCTCGGCGGAGCCGGCAGCCGCGGAGCCGGCGCCCGAGCAGCTGCCGCAGGAGGAAGCGCCGCCCGTGGTGGCGCTCACCTCGGCGCGCCCTTCCCCGCTGGCCGGCGCGGCCGCAGATACGCAGGGCGGCGTAGAGCGGGCTGCCCAATCTCAGCGGCGTGCTCTCGTTCCAGCAGCACCGTGCGCTGCCGCCGTGTTGACGAGCAACGGGGTGCCGCTCATGAGAATCGCGCGTGGCGCCGCCGCCGGATGGCAGGAATCTTGAGCGAGCACGGAGCTGGGCGGCGCTGCCTGCGCCAGACATGCCGAGTTGGGGCTGCAGGCCTGGGCGGGCACCACCTTGTGCCCGGTCTACGCGAGCGCCCGAGCAGGCGCTGGGCGGCCTGGAGGGCAGGAGGGGGCCACTCTGCTCATGGCGGTGCTTGCACTGCTCGGGCGCGGGCGTGCTCGCGCCGCTGGCGCGCGCGCAGGCGCTGGGCGGGCTGGAGGACTGGGAAGCTACTCTTAACAGCAATGCTTGCACCCTGCGCGCGCGGCGCGCTCACAGCGCCGGCGCGCGCGCAGGCGCTGGGCGGGCTGGAGGGCGGGGGGCTCCTACTCACCTTTATACTTGCACCTCTCAAGCGTGGCAGGGGTGTAGGGTAGGGTTTACATAGCCGGCGCGCGCGCAGGCGCTGGGCGGGCTGGAGGGCCTGGCGGTAGCGACGGCGGCCGACTTCATCCTGGATCTGCAGCGGGCGGCCGCGGCGGTCGGGCTGGACGCGCCGCCGGAGGGCTGGCGCGCCTGGGCGGCCGCCGTGCGCGCGGCCAGCCAGGGCGACGCGCCCGACGACGCGGCTGCAGGTGGGCGGGGCGCGGGAGCCAGGGTGTACAGGGTAGGGTCAGCCAGGGTGACGCGCCCGACGACGCCGCGGCGGGTGGGCGGGGTGCGGGAGCCAGGGCGGTGGAGGGTGGGGCGGGTTTTGGAGTGTTTTGGACGCCGTGCGCGCTGCCGGCCTGGGCGGCGCGCCCGGTGATGCTGCTGGGGGATTGCTATTTGCTGTTTTTCTCTCATGCCTGACCTCAGCTGTTTCGGGCACGGTGGTGGTGTCCAAGTAGAGTTCCAGGCTTGGCAGAGCTGTGCGCCTGGCCTGGGAACCTGACACTGCCACCGGGCGGGCCAGGGCTCGCGACTGCCATGACTGGCGTGGTTGACCGCTGGTGACCGGAATTGCCACACATCAGTACTTGGCGCTTGATCGTGGTTGCGTCTCGAGCGCACGCGTGTCTGCAGTGTACAAAGCTGATGCCGGCGCTCACAGGCTGCGACGCATGCGCAGGCGGCACGGTGGTCGGCCGCGCGCGGGAGGAGCTGAAGCGGCGGCTGCTGGCGCTGGAGGACATGCTGCACCGCGTGTCCGGGCAGAACTATAACACGCCGCCGAGCGGCCGCGGGCGCGGCGGCGGCGCCGGCGTCGGAGCTGCCTCCGAGAATGGCGACATCGACGGCGCGCCCCAGCGCTGACAGTGTGTGTGAAGCGTGCGCGCGGCATGGCTTCCTCGCAGGCTGCGCCAGGTGTGTGTAGGTGCCCGGCAAGCTGGGGCATGCCTAGACAGGAGGGTGGCATTGCGGCATGCTGGACGGCGTTGCGTGGGCGGCGCTGCAGACGGGGCGCGGACACAGGCAAGCGTGACCCGGGCCCGCGGGGTGCCCTCTGCTGGGCTGCATCCAGTCCCCCTACGGCTGAAGCACTCTTGCGAGCAGGCGGCGATGAGGGACTGGATGCCGGCGGCGCCAACGTCAGCGACGACGACGACGGCGACGCCGCAAACGGCGGCGCCGGCGGCGAGGACGCGGCGGAGGCGTGCGGGAACGGCGCGCGTCCGGATGGCGACGCCGGTGAGCAGGGCGCGCGACGGGACGGGTGCGACGGCAGCCGGGAGCCCGGCGCCGGCGCGCGCGACGGCGGCGCGCACAGCCCGCCCGAGGCCGATCCGGACTCCGGCGCGCCCACCGCCAACGGCGACGCCCTCGCGCCCGCCACCAGCGGCGGTGAAGACGGCGAGGGCGGCGGCGGCGGCGACGGCGATGGCGACGACGGCGGCGGCGGCGGTGGCGGGCGCGGCGGCGGGCAGCGCAGGTTCCCAAAGACGCGGCTGTGGCGCCAGTCGCAGGACCGGCACGCGTGGCGCAGCGACGTGCTCGGCGCGGGCACCGCCGCGCGCGTGGCGTTCAACGCGGTGCGGCCCCGGCGCTGCGGGGCCTGCTGTACAGCGTTGTCTTAGGCGCCCGCTGAGCACAAACCGTGGCTGGATGGACACCTGCTTACCTGCGACATGCGCCCGCCGCTTCTGAGCAGGCACGCGCGCCTTGGCCGCACGCCTCAGAAAAGGTGAACGAGGCACTTCGTGAGATCTTTGCGCTTGAGCGGCGCAGGTGCACATGTCCATGGTGGGCCACCCCATGCTGGAGCGGCTGCAGGGCGTGCGGCCCATGCCGGCCACCAAGGAGGACCGCCGCCGGGCGGAGGCCGAGGCGCGCGCCGCCGCCGAGGCTGCCGCGCCCGCCGCCGCGCAGGTGAAGCGCCGCCCATGCCCGTCCAAAGAATACGCTGAGCACAGTTGCCGGCAGCTGCTGAAGGCGCGGCGCCGCTACAGGAGGCCGTGGTGGTCTCCTGTGGCGGCTGGCGCGTGCCTCGGCTCCTGCTTGCGCTCTCCGTCGCGCTTGTGCCTGGCGCGACCTGCAGTGGGTCTGGGCGTTGTCATGCAGGTCAGGCGGGGCACCCAGCGAGACCCAGCGCGCGCGCAGTGCAGGCAGCAGCAACCGGCGTCTGCTGTTGTCGCCTGCTGCTGTGCAGAGTCAGCAGACCTCTGCATGCTCAACACTTGCCCTGGAACTGGAATGGAAGGTTGCCTGGGTGGGTCGCGACCAGCTGTGTATGGCGATACTGGACCGCGCAGGGCGGCAAGCCCGGCGCGCGCACAGCCGCGCGGCGGCGAGCGGCGGCCGCGGCTGCGGTCGAGCCGGGCTCTGAGGACGGCGCGGCCGTCGCCGCCACGGGCAAGCGCGGCGCGCGCAAGCGCAAGCAGGCCGGCGCGTGAGCAAGCCCGCCCGCGCGCGCTACGTGTGCTCGGGCGCGGGTCCTCAGGAGCGCCGTGGCATGCCACTGGTCCAGGAGTCCTGGGTTCCGGGGACGAAGGCGGTGTTGGGTTGCTGCGCGCGCCGGACTGCACCGGCAGGGACCCTTGCTGCCCCGCGGCGTCTGCCGAGCCTGCCTGCCAGCGGGTTTGTATGGGTGTGTCTGTCCCGCTACATGGCAAGGCCAGGAGGTGCAGCAGCAAGAACGCTGTATAGTATAACAGGCAATTAGGAGGTGTGTTTGTAGCTGGACTGTCGGGGACTGCAGAGCAGGCGCTTTGCTGGGAGGGTGCGGGCGCCCTGGTGTGCATGCAGCGAAGCATGCGTTGAAACTGCCTCAGAATGCATGCAAGGACGTGCACGGCTGCCGAAGCACATACGGCTCGCAGGGTGTCTCTGACAGTCAGGTGTAGCGGGGTCGGACTCCGGTGTGTTGCGGGCCCCCGTTGCTTAATAGCTGCCCAGCGGCGGGCGCAAGCGAGAGCAGACATGCATGTGCTGGCCGGTCAGGCGTCCGCAGCGGGGCGCCTGAGCTCCAAGGTCACTTTGTTGATGCCCCAGCGCTCGTTGTTGCTGCCAATCGCCGCCAGCACGGTCGGGAAGTCCTGGTCCTTGCAGTCGAACATGACCACCTGGTCGCGCGCGCACCGCTCAGGGCCCCTCATGCGACAGATTTGCATGCTTGAACCTTCCCTGCTCGTGTTGCAGAGGATGTTGCGCGCAAGCGGGCGCACGGGAGTGTGCGCGCACCTCCCAGTTGTCATAAGGCCGCTGCCCATACCCCTGTCAGATCACATGAGAGTCAGAGCTGCACAGCAGGTATGACAGGATGCATGCAAGCGCATGCACAAATCAAGGCAGAAAGGTGATGAGCACAATGCCTACCTCGCGCTCATACTGGCCCCCTTTGCCGGCTTTCAGCAGGGTCGCGCTGCACATGTTTATCAAGTCGCCTTCCCTCACCGCCCCGCTCTTTGCCGCGTTGCCGCCCTCTGCACGCAACACTGCCTCAGGTTGCAGCTGTGCTGCTCCGACCAGCATCGCTAGCAACCGAATCAGGTTTACAAGCACGTCCTGCCATTGTATGGCTGTACCCTTTACGCGCTCGACCATCACAGCCCGCGCCGCGGCCGGTGGCGCCTCCACCAAGTCAAGGCCCAGCGGCTTCCTGAGCGTTATATTGATGAGCTCAAACCTCTTATTTGCTTCTGCGCTATTTGCTACCTCGCCAGCACCCCTGCGCAAATATGTCACACGGCGTGCTCAGCCACCAAGTCCAGTGCGGGGCATGTAAGTGGCAAGCTGAGCGTGCGCTGCGTGCAGTGCTGCTTACAGGATGCATATGTCATCAACAACACAGCGTGATAGAAGGCCGAGTGCTGGCAAAAGCTCCTATTACAACATCCGATGGCTGTGCAGGCTGTGCAGCGCCGCACTTGCCCTGAGCAGCTCGTGAGCAGTGCAGCCGGCTCGTCCACTGCCGCTGCTGCAGGGCTGGCTGCAGGCGCCCGAGTGTCCTTGCAACATGCTGCCTGTGGGAGCAGGGAACAGACCTCTGGGGGAGCGAGGCGACCAGCATTGCTCTCCACAGGGAAGGCACAGTCGAGGAGCTTGTCAGAGAACACACCTGCTGGGTATGTGCTCAGAAAAGCATGGCCTGACAGATCTGACTCAAAAAGGAGCGGAGTGATGGAGGTGGTCCCGAGCGCATCACACCTCCATTAAGGACAACCGCCGCTAGTGGCAGCACTGGTGTTGCAGGCCGGCCATGCTGGCCAGTGGTGGCCAAGGGCAGCAGCCGCAGCAGCCCTCCGTGCTGCATCAGCTGTACCCGGGCATCAGGAGCCTCAGGGAGGCCCTGCTGCGACTTGCAGACGCGCATGGCCTCCGCGACCAGCTGGCTTTGGCGCTCGTGCGCGAAGGGGACCCCGCTGCCTTCTCAAAGGCGCTGCTCGACAACGCGTTGGTGTCAGTCGCGTCGAACGCGCCGCCTCTGCCTCAGCGCTTCTCGCTGCAGCAGCACAGCTCGCAGGCTGAGGTGCGGTGCTCCCCTGTGCTGGGTGATACATGATCAGGTTATGCACTCTAGCATTGCTGTCAATGCCGCGCCCCCCGGTGCGCAGGTCGTCAAGCGCGCAGTGGAGGTGCTCACGCGGTCAGCATGCCGGAGCAGCAACGTGCTGTGCCAGGGCCTTCGCAAGGTGCCAGACACATCTTGTTTATTTATTTTGACAGAGTGCCTGTTGCAAAGCAGGGAGCCCGGGCTGCGCTCGTGGACCCCTCAGTCGCGTTCAGCCGTCAGCTGCGCTCGACTGTAGCACCTGCGCAGGGAGTGCTCCGCATGGAGGAGCAGGCGGCCCACCCGGCAACCACGGCGCTCTGCGCGGCGCCCTGGCCGCTGCTGCTGTCCCGCCTGGGCGACACGCTGATGCTCTACCTGCTGCTGCACGCGTCCATCTTCGTGTCGCTGCCCAACGGCTGCTACCTGCAAGCGTCTGGGCCACCTGTGGCGCAGGCAAGCGCCCTGCTTCCTGCTCATGCTAGGCCTGCGTGGCTCCAGCTTTTGAGCACAAGGACACCCTTGTGCCGCTCCTGTTCGTCAGTGACTGCGCCCGTCACGTGATGCTCACGACCCTCCTTTACCAGAAACTCGAAATGGCCATGAGTGGCAGGCTTAAAATTTTTGAGCGTGTGTTGGCTGCACGACCCTTTGCCAGTGCAGTGGAGACTCTGGACGATATGGCACTCCCAGCTAGTACCAGCCAAGGCGGCACAGGACTGTGTATTGACACCCGGCGTGGCGTGGCGCAGCGCGCGTGGGCCCAGTGGCGGGCCGGCCTGGGGCGCGGCGTGGCGCCCGCGCGGCTCCCCGCTCAGGCCAGCGCCGCACCCCCGCGCTCGCCGCTGACGCAGGACAGCAGCGCCATCAGCCGAGGCTGCCGGCAGTCTGGGGCAAGGGCAGACGCGCTGCTCCTGCGCGACGACGCGGGCTGGCCGCCCGCGGCGCCCTGCGGCGCCGCCGGCGGCAACTCGGAGCGTCAGGACCCCGGCTCGCAGCCAGGCTTGCATCCGCGACAGCTCGGCGCCGCGGCGCACGCCGCGCCGCAGGACGCGAGCACCGCTGAGCACACCATACAGGCACCGACGCGGCATGCACCAGGGCCGGCTACGGGGGAGAAGACGGCCGTGGGCGCGAACGCCCGCGAGTGGCGCAGCCATGCGGCTGCAGCCGCTGGCGAAGGCGCCGGCATGGCGGATCGCAACAGCAGGCAAGGCCCTCGAGACCCTCGACCACAATACACTTGTCAGTGCTAGAACAGATACAGGTACAGCCTCACCTGAACGATTCAGGCTGCTTGGACAAGGTTGCGCAGCCAGCCCCATGCAGTCATGTCAGGTCCTGACTCTCACACGCTGTGGCATGCGCTTGTGAGCTTGGAGCGCCGTATCAGCCAGGGCGTCACACTCGTCACAGATGCCCTGCTCAGGGCTGTTGAGGCGTGCACCTGCGCCCTGGCGCGGCAGGGGTATGCGGCGCGCGGCGCGGCCGTCGAGCTGGCAGCGGCGGCGGGCGGCGCGCCTGCGCGCCGCGGCCGCTCCCGCCGCCCCCTCGGTGGCATCGGGCGCCCCCGGGCCGCAGCACGCGGGAGGCGATGCAGGACGAGCAGGCAGTGGGGTTGGCTGCGCAGCTGGCGCGTGCTATGGTCGTGGCCGCCCGGCCGGCGCCGCAGCGCTCCCTGCAGCGCTGGGCTTCCAGGCATACCCACTGGTGAGTGTGGGTGCCTGTCAGGCAGCAGGCGCGGCGACTGGCAGCGCGGCGGGCACGCGGCATGGCCCTGGCGGGCTGCCTGGCGGACATGCTTGTGCACCAATAGGCGCCCCCGACGCCAACCCCCGCCCTGCCGGAAGCGGCGGCGGCGCCCGCGCGCTCGCCGGCAGGGGCGGGGGCGGCCAGCCCGCGGCAAGCAGGCGCGCATCCCAGCGCGCGCCGCGCGGCTGGGTCGCGCCCGCGGACGTGACGCTGCCGCGCCAGCGCATCTTCCACACGGCGCGCTTCTCGGCCAAGACGGGCCTCCCTGCCGGCCGTGCGCGCCCAGCTTGTTGCCAGTCATGTTCTGCGCCTGCCCCACATGGTCAGAAATCGGTGCACGGGGGAGCTCGAGTGCGACAGTGAAGCTGTGTCTCTGTATGGCGAGACGCGAGAGCGCGAGCAGACGCGTAGCACTGAGCTGCATGTGCGCTGGTGCTGCGTGCAAGCGTTTGCTTTCAAGCGTGCATGATTCTGGCAGGGGCGTTGTTGGCTGCGCTCTCGCGCTCTCGACATGGTGCATCCCGCACATCATGCACGAGTGCATGCGGGGCATGGCGGCCTTGCCTAGCTTGGCGTCCGCGCGGGCGCGCCAGACATCCTGAACCAGCTGCGGCGTGCGCCCGGCGCGCCGCGCGCGCTGCACGCCGCCATCTTCACCGCGGCCGCGCCATGGCCGGCCCAGCGGCCGCCGCGCGGCGCGGCGCCGCCGGCGCGGCCGCCGCCGCTGCCGCCGCCGCCACAGCGCCGCATCCCTGCGCGTCACCGCGCAGTGCTGCCGCTGCTGCGCCAGCTCCTGCGTGCGCGTCTGGCGGCAGTCAGTCGGGCCCGTTAAACCTGGGGCAGATTTTCTGCATGGCTCCTGGCCGCATCTGGCTGCATCGCCCTGTGCACTGCCCGCGGCAGTGCTGCATAGCCGCATGCATGGTAGCATGCGGAGGAGGCAGCAGCAAGGAGGCCACGCATGCCTGCTCACAGGCACTGACAAGATGGACACTATGTGTGTGCTTACTGTGTCTTACGGTGACCGCCACTGTTGCCGTGCTTCGTTATGGTGGACATGCCGTATTTCAGTCCTAAGCGCTGGCCCACTCAGCAGAAAGCAAGGCTCCATGCTCAATGCACTGACGAGGGGCCAACTGTGCTGCGCGTGCCAGGGCGCAGCCAGAGGTGTCCCTTCGGCAAGCTGTTGGAGCACTACTGCCCCCTGCCCGCCAGCCTGCGGCGCGGCGCAGCGGCGGCAGCCGGCCCAGCTGACGCCGCCGCCGCCGCGCCCGCCGCCGCCGCCGCCGAGCCCGGGAGCACGCCCCGCCCGCTTCGGGACGCGGGCAGGGCTGGTGCCGGCTGCGCATGTGCCAGCGGTGAGGGCCGCATGGGGCCGGCTTCATCGCTCGACCTGGGGTCGGACGCCGCGGATGGGCCCCGCCCGCGGCGGCGCCGGCGCCTGAATCCAAGCCAGGAGGCCCTGGGGCCGCCAGGCTGCTGGTCGCAGCAGAGCCGGCCCGCCGCGCACGCCCCTGGCCGAGGCGGCCAAGGCAGGAGGCTCTCTCTGCCCCTGAGCCAGAGCGCCTCGCAGGGCGGGGCGCCCGCGCCGGATAAGCTCAGCCAGGCCCGCAGCCGCGGGGCCGCGCTCGCGCTGACGCAGCTGCCCGGCCTGGCGGAGCCGCCGCGCTGCGCGCTGCCGTCGGGCGTCGCCGGCCTGGATGGCTGCGTGGGCCCCCTCACACAGGACTCATTGGTGCGTAGCCCGCGCGCGAGCGCGGGCGCCGGCTGCGGCCGCGGAGGACCTGGCCTGGACCCTACACATAACCCCGGCAGCCAAGAGGGTACGGAGACCCTGGGCAGCATGCCCAGCCGGTGCACGGCGGCGCCGTGCTGCGCCGGCGCGAGCCAGGCGCAGCCGGGCGGAGGGCCGGCGCCCGGCGCCGCGGAGCCGCGTGCAGACCAGGCGGCGCTCATCCGCGCGTGCGTGCCGCAGCAGCGCGTCGCCGACTTCCTGTGGGCAGTCATCAGGAAGATTGTGCCCGCGGCGCGGCCCCAAGCGTTGCAGGGGCGCGGGAGTGTACGGGCTGTCCAGCCGTGCTTGGACCCCGCGGACCGTCGCCTGGCTGGACTGCCTGGATGAGCGCATGCAAGCGCGCCTCTCTGGGGGCGCACACTCGCTGAGAGCGCTGGTGCCATCCAGTGCCTTCTGGATCTCCTGGTCTCTACATCAACCCTGTCCTGCACCGCCTGCACGCACCACCCATATGTGTGCGGCACGGCACTCCGCACGGCCCAGCGGGATGGGCGCGGACAGTGACCGCCGCCGCGCAGGGCCTGCTCGGGGACGCCGGCAATCGACGCGCGCTGATGGCCGCGGTGGGCGCGCTGGTGCGCCTGCGCCGCTACGAGCACCTGCGGCTCGCGCAGGCGCTGCACCGCGTGCGCGGCGCGAGCCTGCCCGCCCTGCTCCCGTCCACGCCGAGCGGTGCGCCGCTGCATCCTGATGTGCTCACTCCCCCTGAGCGACATGCTGCCCGGCTGCTGTCCTGCGAATGCGGCTTTGTGTAATCTATTGCCGCTTGCATGGGCCTGTCTCCTCGGGGAGCGCGGTGCCAGTCACATTTCAAAGACTTGTGTAGCTAAGGGGTTGGCACAATGAACGGCGTGTCATGCTGCATTGCCTGCTGGCCTTCCTGTGACTGTTGCATCCAGGAGACTGCTGGATTTGGGAGTGGTGCGCATGGCAGATTCACAAACCCGGCCCGCACACAAGCAAGCACGGCAGGCAGCACGCCGATGCGGGCGCGCAGGGCCGGGCGGCGCGCCGGCCGGCGTGACGCCCAGCCTGGCGGCCGCGCGCGCGCGCCGGCTGGCGCAGTGGGTGCGCTGGCTGCTGGGCGGGCTGGCCGTGCCGCTGCTTCGTGCGCACTTCTACGCCACCGAGTCGGAGGCCTTCCGCAACACCGTGCTGTACTACCGGTCCGCCTCCATCTCTCCTAATCATAACCCTAATCCTGAACTGCCTCCATCTCTCCCCGCGTCTACAGTGTCCAAGTTCTCCCTCCTCAAGTCCTGCAATAGGCTCGCGAGCGTGCCTACTAAGGTGAGTCGGGCCAGGGACGAAGTGGCAACCGGGCGTGTTTGGAGGCCGGCGCTCTGCTACACACGGTTCCCAGGCTCCTGGCCGACGCACGGCCGCGCAGGAAGCCTGTGTGGGCGCGGCTGGAGGCCGGCGCGCACGACGCGCTGCGGGCGACCATGTTCATGCCGGTGACCGCCGCGGCAGCGCAGCGCTGCCTGCAGGCTCGCAGCCTGGGCGTCGCGCGGCTGCGCCTGCTGCCCAAGCGCGACGGTGCGCTAGCGGCGCGCGCCCCGCGAGAGCCTAGTCAGGCGCCTGCCCTGTCACTGGGTTTGCCCGCAGTGGGCGGCTCCCTTTCTGGCTAATGTATGAGCACCAGGACGAACAAGTATCAACCCCAAGCATCAGACCAAGCATTTCAAAGTATGACTGGCCAGGCCGGCCGCCTGGGGAAACTGCGCAGCCTGGACAGTGGCAGCTGCGCGCGCCACCGCCGGCGGGCTGAGCCCGGCGGCAGGCCAGGCACCGCGGTGCCTGCCGCGCCAGCGCAGCGCGCGTGCCGGCCTGCGGCTGACCGCCAGGTCTCGGCGCGCAGGCCTGCGCCCCATCTCTAACCTGGGCGCGGCCATGCTGCTGGAGTTCCGGCTGCGCGGCGCCCGCGGCCAGCGCAGGCGGCGGGTCGTGCGGCTGGCGCTGCGCGCGTCAAACCCCATCCTGCACAACTCGTTCCAGGCGCGCGGCTGAAGATCCTAGTAAAACCTGCGCGGCCTGAAGACCCTAATATTACGCTAAATCCCATCCTGTACAGCTCGTTCCAGGCGCGCGGCTGCTGTGCGGCCTGACGGCCCGATCGCCGGCAGCACCGCAGCGCCAGCGCCCTGGCGTATCTCACTGCCTTGCTGCGCCTCCCGGGACGCTGGGTGAGCAACGTGCCGTGAATGCGCATGCTGGCTTGTCGACAAGCTCTTGCATGTATCGCTGTGCGGCATGTTTTCTGGGTCTGTGCTCAAGAGCAGCAACCCCTCTCACATTTAGCTTTCCTGTAGGCCGCCTGGACATGGTTCATATCCCTGCACTTAAACGAGCACTGCGGCATGCCAGATCCTCAAGTTCGAGGCGCGGCGCTCGCCGGGCGCGCTGGGCGCCTCGGTATTCGGCTTTGGGGACGCGCATGCGCGCCTGCAGCCCGTCCTGCGCCGGCTGCGCGCTGCCGCCGCCGTCGCCGCCATCTCCCAGGGAGCCGGCAGGTGGGCATGTGACCAGCACAGTGAGCGCATGTGAGTTCCCTACCCTACCCTGATCCTGTATCCAGGCGTCAGCCACAGGCGCACCATCCGAAGGCTGACCACGCATACTTACGCTGCACATGGTCCAGGGCTGCAGCCGCTGTGCCCCACAGCCTGGCTGGGTTGTGCGCGCGCGTTCGGAGCAGCGCCCGGCCCCGCCCGGCCAGGCCCGCCACCCGCGGCCTCGCTTGGCCTCACGTTCCCCCCGGGGACGGCGCGCCGCAGGCACGCCGCCGCCAGCGGCAGGGCCGCGCCGCGCTTCTACATCGTGGCGGCCGACTTCGCGGCCGCGTTCAACCGCGTCGACCCCGAACGCGCCCTGGGCCTCGCCGAGGGCCTGCTGCGCGCCCCCGAGTACGTCGTCACCAAGCACGACGAGGCGCGCACCACACCAAATAACCTAACCCTAGCTCCTCCCCTATGCGCGTCTGTCCCGTCGGAGCCCAGCGCTGTCCTGCCGGAGTGCGCCAAGCGGCCGGCGCGCATGGACGTGCCGGCATGCGGCGGGCGCCTCGCTGCTGCTCTGCTCCGAGCCGGTGCCGTCCCGCGCGGGCAGGTGTTCATGGCGTTCGGCGGCGTGCCGCGCGCGCGCGTCTGCGCGCTCGCGGCCGAGGCGGGCGCCGGGCAGGCGGCTGCGGAGGCCTTCCCGGCGCGCGCGGGCGCGTTCGCGCGCGGCGCATCGCGCCACGTGTTCGCCGGGCGCGGGCCGGGTGCGCGCGTGGCGCGCGGCGAGGTCGTCGCGCTGCTGCGGCAGCACCTGCGGCACAACCTACTCAAGTTCCGCAATCGCTGGCACGTGCAGACGCGCGGCATCCCGCAGGCGCGCCCCGCCGCGCGGCGGCGCCGCCGACGCGCTGGTGGTTGCTGCGTCGTGCTTGGCTGGCCATCTGTTGGGGGTGCAGTAGGTGACTTTGCGCGCACAGTGCTCAGGGCACGGCTCGCTGCGCACACAGGGGGCGCTGCATTGGCAAACCCAAGGCGCCAAACATACAGCACGCAAGCTCATCGGCAGGGTCGCGGCTGCGCAGGGCTCCACCCTGTCCACGCTGCTGTGCAGCCTGTACCTCGGCGCGCTCGAGGCGCAGCACCTGCAGCCGCTGCTGCCGCCCGGGGCGCCCCCGCCACTGTGGGGCCTCCCGCTCGCCGCCCCCGCCGCCTCGATCGATGCCGACGCCTCCGCCTCCACCGCGCGCCTGACCGCGCTGGCTGCCGCCGCGGGCGGTGCGCAGCCCTGCCGAATAGGGTCAGAAATCCTGCCATGCCCTCACACCCGCGGCCTCTCACTTGAATGTGACCGCGCTAGCCGGGCTCGCGGCTGGTGCGCTGCCGCGCCGTCTCGAGAGCGTGCGTCGCTTGTGACGCCGTTCCGAAAGTCCAGTCACAAGCGTGAAGACGCGCGCAGGCCCCGAGCCTCCGACGCCTGGCAGCGTCTGCGCCTGGGGCCATGCGCCTTGCCGCGCCGCGCCCGCACCCTGCGTCATACAGGACGCCGCCGACTGCAGCGGCGCTGGCGGCGCCGCCGCTTGCTGCTCCGGCGGCGGGGCACCAGAGAGCGCCGCGCCGGCTGGGCGCGGGGCGCAGCGGATCGGGACGGCCGGGCCGGCTGGCGCCGCGGCTGGGGCGCCTGCGGGGGGCCCGCAAGGGGAGCCGACGCAGGGGCCGCGCGGCACGCGGCGGCGCCGGCAGCCGCACCTGCCGAGCGTGCTGCTGCGGCTGGTGGACGATGTGCTTGTGATCACGCCGTCGCGCGCAACCGCCGAGGCGCTCGCGCTGCGCCTGCTGCAGGGCGCGCGCTCGCGCCCGCACGAGCCCTGCACCGCCTGCGGCGCGCCTGGAGTGGCTTTGTTGGCGGTGGCTCCTTTTGGTTTCTCAAGGCTCGCGTGGGGCCACTCCACCCTGCGTGCAAGCCGGTGCGCATAGTCATGGGATGCATGTGATGGTTTGCCCTGCAGGATTCCTTGGCATGCTTTCATGCAGGCTGTGCTCAGCTTGCCACACCCGCGGGCCGACCCGCATCTCCTGATCCCGATGCTTACTACTGCTCCGTTCTCTCCAGAACATACATTGTCAGGCTAGGTTTTCATATCTAGATTTGATGCTGTCTGGGGCGGCAGGCTTCCCAGACTTTGGCATGAGCGTCAACCCCGCCAAGACGCGCCTGACCTTTGACGTGCGCCCTGGGCCGGGCGCGCCGCGGCTCGCGCACAACACGGTCGTCGATGGATGCGGAAACGAGTTTGTGCCCTGGTGCGCCTGCCCGCCCTGGCTGACACACACATTGCAAGTTCCTGGCATGTGCCTTTACAGCAAAGCCGCTGCCTTGCAAGGATGCCTGCATGCCCTGACGCCTTGGTAAACTCTCTCAAGTGCATCACTACGCCACAGTAGCATGATGCGGTGGCTCATCAAGCTGTTACGCACTGCTGAGCTTCGGCAACCTTTGCTGCTTTAACAGGCGGAGAGCTCTGGACAGTTGCACCGCTGGCACATGACAACACAGCCCTGTCATATGCCTTGCAGGCCGCCCGCCAGCTGCAGCGCGCCGCGCCCGCCGCCAGCGCCTGCCCCTGCACCGCAACAAGCCCATAGGAAGCTTCGTCTATGCCAGGCGCCTGCTGTTTTAAGGCGCCAAGCCTGGCCATTTGCAGTCACTGACCCTGGCCGTGCGCAGGTGCGGGCTGCTCATCGCGACGCGCACGCTGGAGGTGCAGGCCGACTACATGCGTCAAAGCCTGGGCACCTGCGGTCACACTAACCCTAACCCTATATCCTGGCCGTGCGCAGGTGCGGGCTGCTCATCGCGACGCGCACGCTGGAGGTGCAGGCCGACTACAGCCGCTATGCGGCCACGCACCTGGCGGCGACGATCACCATGCCGCCCGGCATGGTGCAGTCATCCCGGCGTTATGCGCTGGCGCACTTGGAAAGCAACCTGCCCTGCTTCCAGTGTTGTGGTGCATCAGCGCGGTGGGCTTGCAGGCTGTCAAACCCACTGCTTGCACTGATAGCTCCGGGAACAGAAAAGTCCTGCTAGGAGACGCGTCTCGGACTCTTACATGCTGTGGCTCTCCTAGTTTGATGTGTTATTCATGCAAGCTCCAACGATGTGCATTTGAGGTTATTAGGCGTTCTCCCGGTATAGCTTGAAAGATTTCCAACACGGGTGCATGCACAAAGCCCCAGCGCGGCACGCGTCGCAGCAGAGCGGCCCCCTCCGAGAATTTTCTCTCACAATGCATATCCTGCGTCCGACGAGTGCGTGGCGCGAGGGGCAAGTCCTTAGGGCGCGCGCAGGGCGGCGCGCGGCAGCTGAGCGCCAAGCTGAAGGCGTACCTGCGGCCCAAGTGCTACGCGGTGCTGCTGGACCCCGCCGTCAACACGCCAGCCACCGTGCGCCTGAACCTGTTCCAGGCGCGCGCTGCCGCCGCCCGCTGCGTAGGGCTAGGGTAGGGCCCGACCTGGGTCTGCGCCGTTATCGCGCCCACCACGTGCGCCTGAACCTGTTTCAGGCGCACGCGGTCCCCGCCCGCTGCCCAGCCGGATCTGGGTCCCCGCCGCCGACGCGCCCCCCCGCCGCCCGCGCCCAGCCCTGCTCATGTGCTTTGCTAGCTGGCGCATCCGAGGGCCCTGCAAGATGTCACGTGTCTCTGTGAGGCAGAGGAGTGCGCCTGGTAGCCCCCAGAAGCGTTGAGCGCAGCCGCCATGTCTGTTCAACCGCCGTCAGCGCAACAGCAGTGCATCAACATCAGCACTGCACACCGCACTCTTCATATCTTAGACGCACCAGTAATTCAAACAAGCGAACCATTACGCTCGCTTTGGTCGCATGATATGTCTCATGGGTGGTGCAACCCCGCAACCGTGCTTTGCACCGCCATGCAGCAGGCGTCCGCTTTGGCGGACGGGCGCGCTCGGGCGGCAAGCTGTCACGCGCGCACAGGTGCTGCTGCTGGCCGCCATGAAGGTGCACTGCTTCTGCAAGGCGCTGGGCCCTGGCAGCGGCTGCAGCGCGGCCGCGCTGCTGCCCGCCATCCGCAGCGGTCTGGGCTACCTGGTCCGCCTCGTGCGCGCGCGCGTGCTCGGCGCGCGGCGGCGGTGCGCGCCGGTTGCCTTGCCTCAGCGTGTCGGGGAAGCGCCATGAGGAGCAGCGGCGGAGCAGATGTTTGCGCACGCGCGGGTGCTCGCTGGCCGGCATGTCCGGTTGGTCACGCTGGGTCTTGGACAGGGGGATGCAGCGCAAGGCAGCGCATCCCACAGGGAGCCATGCTTGCATCCTGCTCGCATGCGCGCCAGGCCCTGCAGCCTGCTTGCATGAGTGCCGGACCCAAGGCGCCGTCGCCGCGCGTCCAGCGGCCGCAACACGCGTCGCTCGCGCCAAAAGGCGCGGCCAGGCATGTGCACGAGCGCGTCGCGCCTGGCTCGGCCGTCTCGCAGGGAACGTGCGGCTGTGGTTGCTGCGGGGCAGCCGCATAATGAAAGGCAGCGACTGGGGCTGCCGCGGGCCGTGCCAGATTCCGCATGGACTGCCGCGAGTGCGTGTCCAGCTGCCACATCCGCTGGCTGGGCTACACCGCGTTCCGGCGCGTGCTGGGCCGCAAGCAGGCGCGCCGCGCTCCCGCCGTGCCGCCCCTGCGCCGCCCCTGCGCCGCGACAGCGCGCAAATTGTGCTCTCTGCCGGCGCCCTGTGCGCGCAGAGAGCGCACCCTCGCATCGATGAGACGCCATGTGGTGCGTCGTCACGCTTGTGACACAGGCCAATTCGGGACAGCTGCCAGGCCACGCCTGCTGTCTGCTTGCCCAGCACCTTATACATGCGACGTGTGATTGTTCCCGTATGTTCACAACTGATCTCTTAGGGCACATGGGTATGCCTAATCCACACCCTATCGTGCGCGAGGCGCAGGCGCTGTACGGCCCGGTGCTGGCGGCAATTGACGCGGAGCTGGCCGCGCCGGTGGCGGCGCACGTGGGCGGGCAGCTCGCGCCGGTGGTGGACCCGCGCCGCTCCGACGTGTTCGCCCGCATCCGGTACTGACAGCCCTTGCGCGCGTCCTGGACAGACAGCTCGCTTGCAGACGAGGCATAGTAGGATCTGTTCAGAACTCTGGGTGTGCGTCTTGCCGGCATGGGATTCGTGATGTGCATGCATACATGAGGTGGACGGGGTACGCGACTCTACGGGCGTGACTGTATCCTGGTGAATGCTGGCTGGCACAGTATGGTCTGGAAGCGGATCAGGTTAGAGCGTGTTGCAGGTGACTTGTTGCGTGCTGGCACATGCCACTGCTGCATTTCTGCACGTTCTGGGAGCATCATGGAGGTTTGGGATAGAGCCACTGCTTGGACAATAACTGATCTTCACGTCGTTTGTGCATTACACTGATTGCTGCAGACGCACTGAGCCAAGCGCACACCCAAGCTGGCGGCCAGGGCCTGGCCAGCATCCATCGAAAGTGGTGCGCCTCTGCATGCAATAGAAAGCAAGTACGAAAAGCGAATCTCATGCTCCATTGAGCCGCGACGACAGGAGGCCGGTTGCCTCTCATTCAGTAGGGGCAAACAACCCGCCGCCTCCTGTGTGGATCGGTAGCACTAAGCTGCTCGCGTCTGTCTAAGCCGGACTTCTCCAAAGCTCGTTGACCACTGCATGCTTTGACACCACGGGCTGCAAGACCGATCCTGCAGCCGTGCAGCACTTGCGTGACACGAGCCCACACGTCCAACAGCTTAGGAGCTCACTGCCAGCAGCACACTCTCACCCGCCCCGGTGATGCCTGCGTCACAGGTGCGCTGCCGGTGACTGGGAAGAGGGGACGACCTCGGTGTGGCTTTGCTGCAACCTACTAAACAACGTGTGCTCCATGCTACAGGCAGCCGGCGGTCCTGCTGCACGCCGCACAGGACTGCAAGCGCCGCAGGGCCGGCCGGGCGCTCCCCGCACGGTGCACCCCGCCCTCGGCCCTGCGAAGTGCTGCTCTGTTGCTGTGGCAGCTGCTACGGCTTGACACAGTGGGGTAGTGACGTGCGTGTGCAGGCGACCGGCCTGGCACGGTGCTGCCTCGCGCCGCCGGCCGTGCGGCAGGGCGCAGCGGACGCCCCTGCGGGCGTGCTTCCGGGCGGGGCAGGCGGCCGGGGCGGCGACAGCGACGAGGAGCAGTGGGCGCGCGCGGACGCGCCCGCTGCAAACGCTCTACATGGGCTGGGCTCCGGCAGGCCGCTTGCGGCGCCCACAGGCGATCGCGTGTCGCTGCTGGGCGTGTGCGCTCCACGCGCCGTGGGGGCCCCGGCTCCCTGGCCGACGCCCCCGGGCCGCGGCGCGGCCCGCGCCCCGGGCGCCAGCGCGCGCAGCGGCGAGCCGTTGGCTCCGACGCCTCCACAGAAGGACGCAGCAGGCCTTGACATACGCAGCGCCACGCACACGGTCCTGACCACACCGCCTGACGGCAAGGAAGAGACGGCCGCATGCAGCGTTGTTGCAGCTCTTCGGGCGTTCGAGCACAGCGGCAGTGCGGGAGCGGGAGCGTGCGATGCTGCGCAGGCAAGTGCGGCTCCCCCGCCTGCCAGCTCCTCAGGCTCTAGAGCAAGCGCGCCTGCGGAGGCCGAGCCGTCCGCTGCGGAGCGCACGCCCCCGGCTGCTAGCACTGCAGGCCGCGAGACGCACAACAGGGACGCGCGCGCACCGTCAGAGACCGCCGGCCTCATACGGAGCCTCAGCCCGTCCGTCCTGCTCCCGGCGGCCCCGATGACGCCCGCTGAGGAGGCTACGGTCGCCACTGCACACCCCATGAAGGAGGAGGGGCAGGCCGGCGCAGCGGGCGGCGCAGCAGGCCGCACCGCGCCAGTCCAGCTGATGTCCCTGGCCGGCTGCACGCCGGCCCGCGCCGCGTGCGGCAGCGGCCAGGGCGCCGGCGCCCGCGGCGAGCGGCCCAGCCCGCGCGACAGCCCGCCAGGCTGCTCCGCGCGGCGCGCCGCACGGGGCGGCGGCCAGGGCGCCGCCGCGGCCGGCCTGGCGGACGGGCGGCAGGCGGCGCTGCTGCTAGAGGCCTGCGCGCTGGTCTCCGCGGACGTCAGGCGCGCGTTCCCGCCCTGCCTGCAGGCCGGCGCCGGCCGGGAGGGCAGTACGCACCGCCTGTCCTGTAGCATGACCGTCTCGAGCGTACGCCGTCGCGATGCTGCTCGTGCCTGGTCAGGCGCGCGCGCGCGCGTGCGCGGCCCATGCTGGCAGGCGCGGCGGCAGGCGGGAGGTGGCGCGCATGGGCACGGGTTGGTCGGAGCGCCTGGAGGCGGCGGCGGGCGCCATGGCTGCCATGGCCGGCCGCCTGGACGTGCTGGAGGTGCGCCCGCCGCCCATCCACCGCGCGTTCCCTGTGTAAACAGCGCGCAGCACCGCGGGATCATGGCATTGCCTGGACGCGCTGACGGTGCGCCGGCCGCTGCCGCGGGCCCCTGTGCGAGCGAGCAGCACGGCGGGATCATTGCAGCGAACGCACAAAGCAGCCTGCGCAGAGCTGCGCCTGGATGCACCCCATAGGTTTTGGGCTACCCTGCCCTAAGCGTGCGCGTGCCCAGGGCTGCGCCTGAATGCACCCCTGACGTGCCGTCACTGACCAGCGCCGCCTGATCTGTGCACGGCGCGCGGCGCGTGGGGCACACAGCGGTGCCTGACCAGCGCACGCCGACGCGGCCCCCTGCGAATTTGCTAGTTGCGAAGGCAAGCTTCGAGTGAGGTGGGCAGTTGCCCGACGTGGGCCTTGGGCCAGCCACGCGCCTGAGGTGCCAGGCAGATTGCACCCATGTCGCGCAGGCTGCTGCACGCTCACAGGAGGCCTGCGAACGCATGGGATTTGGGCCACCTGCAGATCCGACCCACATGGCAGCACACCCCGAACATGCGCTCGGGGCGACCGGCTCGGCCTCGGCCAGAGATTGTCGCCCGGCAGCGCGCGCCGAGCCGGCCGGGCCAAGGGCGCCCCGCGCACCCCGCGATTGCACCTGGGAGCAGTCAGCCCTCACACCGCGCGAGCCGCGCGCGCAGCTCAGCAAGGGGCGCGCGCGCGGCTGCAGCGGCGGCCCCGGCGCCGCCGCGCCGCCAGGCTGCGCGGCTGCCGGCGTCCCGGCGGCAGGCGGCTGGGATGCAGAGGCACTGCCGGGCGCAGCCCCGTCAGCAGAAAGATGCCTGGCTCTTGCACAGGGAAGCAGGCAGGCAAGCACCCTGGCCAGCCCCGGTTGCCTGGCAGCGCGTGCCATGGTCTGCGCGCCAGTGCCGAGTGCCAGCTCCATGGCTGCTGCGGCCAGCAGCCCTACGGCGCACACCCAGCAGCCGGCGCCGGGAGCGGGCGCGCCGGCGGCGACGGCGAGCGCGCCCGCATGCGCAAGGGCGCCAGGCAGCCGCACCGCCGGGGCACCCATGCGGGCTGGCGGCGGGTGCGAGTGGGCGCTGCGCGCGGCGCGGCGCACGGCAGGCGAGGACCTGCGCGCGCTGCGCGCAGAGGGTACGCACCTTACCCGGTAGGGTCCTGCTGTGTGCGTTTCGGCACGCCTGTCGCCAGCACCCCGGCAGTCACCAGCACACCGTCAGACAGCCACGGGCAGGCATCCCGGCAGAGCTCCACGCCGGGAGGCTCTCAGCATGTGTATGCTCATGTGCGTACGTGCGATCAGCGCGTATTGTATCTGGTAGCACCGCCTGAGGGACGCACTGCTCGTGTGCACAATCGTGTGCATGGACATGCATGTGCTCCGCACCTCGCAAGGCCGGTGTGTGACGAGCTCGAAAGCGCTGCAGTGGCATGCCTACGAGCCGCGATCATCTCGCGTGTGGAAGTGGGCCGCTCCCGCCCGCAGCGCGCGTCGTGCTCAAGCAGTGCGCCGGCAGACACTGCCGCTGCTGGCGGCCTGATGCAGGCAAGGCCCCAGTGACGCAGCGTGGACAGCGCGCACTAGTGGGGCAGCACGTTGCGCACGAGCACTGTTAGACGTGCCTTGCTCTGCCCCTCAAGCAAATGCGCAGGGAGCCTGCGCGGCTGGCCGTGCTGCACGTCCGGACGTTTTGCGGTTATGGGCTACAGGCCGCGCAGTGCCACTGTGCAGCCGTGAATGCATGCATCCAACGGGAACCTGACAGGCGCCAGCGCCAGGCGCTTAGACACCCAACGCTCAGCCTCGAGCCAGCAGCAGGCACTAGTCCCACATGACTCCGCGTGACCTGTTGACCATGACATGCCAATGAACGCGGCAGCACCATCACCCCACCCTAAGCCCATGTGCAACTGCAGGGCAAGGCCGCGGAGGCCGAGGCGGCCGCGGTGCGCCAGCGCCTGGCCGCGCTGGAGGCCGTGCTGGCGTGCGCGGCCGGCGACGCGGCGCGCGCGGCCGCGGCCGGCGCGCGCGCGGTGCAGCGCGCCGCCGCCGCCGAGCTCCGTGTCGAAACGGCGCGCATGGCATGACTGGGGCCTTGCTAGAGAGTCGCGGGGGGGCCTTGTTGTGGGCTGCTTCAGAAATGCCGCTTGCGATGGAGACGATGGAAATTAATGGCCTGGTTGTGCCATCTCCCCACACGAAGGTGTGATCCATGTGATGGGATGGACCGGGTCTGTTTGCAGGAACTGCCGCATTGCCATAGCATGCATGCCGCCAATCAGCTCACGGCTCTTGTCTGGTGTCACCCCAAAGGTGCAGCCAGGCATGCAGGGCGCCTCAAGACCTGCAGCCAGTCACCCCCAGCTTACAGCGTGCACGGCGGGGTGCGCGCACGGGACGGCAACTGTGGCCGTGCGGCATGCGGCGCTCGCGGGTTCCCCAGGCAGCGCTGCATGCGCATGGCACCCACGCGGCATGGCAGCCCGAAAGCGGGGCCGACGCCACCCAGCCCAGACGGACCCTAACCTCAGTAGGGCAAGCCAACCCTAGTCGAGATCGCAGGTGGCGGGCGCATGCGCGCGCATGGTGGCCGCCGCAGCCGGCCGGCATGCGGCGCTGGCGGACGCGCTGGGCGAGGTCAGCGCGGCGGCCGCGCTGGCCGACGCCAATTGCGCCGCGCTGGGCGCCGAGGTCGCGCGCCTGCACCGCGCGCGCCTGCCACCGGGCCGCGACGCCGCGCGGGGGTACATCTTGGACTGACCGAGCCGAGTGTATGGTGCCGCGCGCGGGCTGCGAGGTCGGCTGGCGGCCGCGGCGGCGGTCGCTGGAGCACCGCTGTGTGGCGGCTTTTGCGGACGCCAGCTCATTTGCAGCAGCATGGCATGCACAGGTCGCTGGGCCAGGCGAAATGCGACATGTAGTGACACGCTTCGCAGGGCGCGCTGCCCTGGTGAAGGCACTGCCGCCCCAACGAGTCAGCAGGTCCACTGCCGAGCGGCCGATGCCACTTGTCCTCTGGACAAATGATTAAATTGGAACTGCATGTGTCAGTCCTCATGCATGTTTGTCTATCGGCCGTGATGTTCAGTGTGCATGCATGAGGCTTACACTGGCTGGCCACCAGTTCGTGGTACCGCACGGGGATGCTGTCCTGCAGTGTGCCAGTCTGAAACACATGTTTGAAAGCTCTTCTTCATATGGAGAGCGCTGGGGGGTAAACAACAACACGTCTGCATGAAAGTCAGCGTGATGTCAACAGCCCACGATTATGGCCTGGTGCAACGTTCACGATGGGTGTCTAAGATGGCGCATCTCTGCGCTTAAAACAGCTGGAGCTTGGACTCGACATGGCCCTTCAAGTCTAATTAGGTGCAAGACCCTCCAGCAGAAGCGCAATGTCCCAGGCAGGAGGCCAGAGCTTCGTGGCTGCGGACTTGCACCAGCTGTGTGTAAGACTAATTGTCTGCGCGGCTGCTGCAAAGGCACTCGCAAGTTTTTCAACCTGCACGTGCCTTGATCGCCCGCTGCCAACAGGTTTGCGCTGGTTGCGTGAGTTGGGGTGCCGCACAAGGGTCTGGGGGCCCCATGGGCCGGCCACAGCGCTGAGCAGCGGGCAATCTCTCACGAGCCTGGCGCCTGTGCGCGCGATCCGGCGCCGCGATGGTCGTCCTCGCGGCCTCCGTGGTCACAAAGACCGGCAAAGGTGCTGCACTCGTGTGCACTGAGCATGCACTGCGCAAGCAAGGCCGCGCTGCGGACGCGCCTGACGCATTGCGCTCCCCGCAGCGCTCGTGGCCCGGCAGTTTGTGGACATGAGCCGCATCAGGATAGAGGGCCTGCTCGCCGCGTTCCCCAAGCTGGTCGGCAGCGGTAAGCAGCACACGTACGTGGAGACGGAGAATGTTCGCTATGTGTACCAGCCGATGGAGGTGCGCAGGCCCAGCCAGCCTCCGCAGGCGCCCCCGCAGCGTGTTGGCAGCCGGCGGGGGACCACCGCACCAGCAGGGAGGGGCAGGGGCGGGCGCTGCAGGTGTGACGGGGCGTACGCAGCTCTGCACCTGTCTGGGGTAGGCCTGGCTGGCACCGCGGCCGGCCGGGGCTGGCTGTGCCACCGGCATGTGCCTGTAATGCGAAGTACCCCTGCCGCGAGGCACCCAGGCTGGAGCTTTTTACATTTGCAAGCACGATTCGGACTATGCGCAAGGTATCATGGGCTCTGTTGCCTGCTGGGGCTGCACAGCTGCGCTGCTGCGCGCGTCTGCGCTTATGCGCAAACCAGGTCTCAGCGAGTGAACCAGCGAGTGGTGCGCCCCCTGGAGGGGATGGCCTGCCTGGCGCGCCTGCTGCTGGGACGCCGCGCGGTGCGGCGTGCCCGCAGCGAAGGCGGGTCCAGGCAGCGGCCGCTTGCAGCTGGGCCTGACAGCGACCCACCCGCGGCGGCGCGCGACTGGCAGGGCCTGTACCTGCTGCTGGTCACCAACAAGGCGAGCAACATCCTGGAGGACCTGGAGACGCTGCGCTTGCTGGCCAAGGCGCGCGCCGCGCGCGCCGAGCCCCCGCCCCGCCCTAAGCCTCTGCGCACCTGCTGGAGACAGAGCTGCAAGCTGTCGCCGGGTGTCGCGAGGCTGTCAGGCGGCCGCCTCGCGTGTCCGCAGGCAGTGAGCGGCCGGTCATGCCGGCCTACTGTCCTGGCAGCACAGCGCCACGCCGTCGCATGCTTGTGATGCTAGGAGTGCGTCAGTGGCGTTGGGCACTGGGGGCGCAATGCCTGCTCCCGCTCCTCTGCCTGGCGGCCCGCCCCACAGAGATCCACAGTCGTCCTGCCCGCGTGAGCCTACCCTAGCCTATCCCTGAGCCTACCCTACCCTGAGCAGGTGGTGCCAGAGTACGTGGCGCCGCTGGACGAGGACGCGGTGCAGACCGCCGCGTTCGAGCTGCTATTTGCATTCGACGAGGTCATCTCACTGGGCTACAAGGAGCACGTCACCGTACAGCAGGCGCGCTGCCCCGCACTTTGCTGTCTGCCACGTCACGTGCACCGTCCCCTGCGCGTTGCGCGGGACGCAGCTCTTGTTCACAAGAGCAGGATCCCCTTCTTGCTGCTGCCTGGCTGTGTAACGAGAAGAAATGACAGAAGGATAGGGTTAGGGACGGGTTGCAGGGTGAGTGGGCTGCTGGGCGGCACGCGCAGGTGAAGCAGAACACGGAGATGGAGAGCCATGAGGAGAAGCTGCACAAGATGATCATCCAGTCTAAGATCAACGACACCAAGGCGCGCGCGCGCGCCGCGGCGCCTGCCAACGCGCGCTGTCGGGTGGCAGCACCGGCGCGCTGTGCCCTCGATGCAGCAAACGCACTGCCTGATGCGCAGCTGCAGGGTGTCGGGGCAGCCGCCCGCCAGGCGCGCGTAAAGCTGAGACCCGGCCCGTGGCGCGCCAGGACGTCATGAAGCGCAAGGCGATGGAGATCGACAAGAGCAAGATCGAGCGCGCGCGCGACGGCAAGGGCAGCGCCGGCAACTTCGTGCCCTCCGGCGGCATCTCGTCCGGCGGCATGGGCGGCGGCGGCCGCGGCGGCGGCCTGGACCTCGACAGCGCGCCCAGCTACTCGCGGTGCGGCGCCCGGACGCGCGCGCGTCTGCAGACCCCCCGCCCGCACGCACATGCGACACGCCGAAAGCAACAGGCTGCAGACCTGTTTCATTTTGGCGTGTCGCGTGTGCGCGTGGGCGGGCCTGCCTGCGCGATGCATTGTTAAGGAGAGTGAACAGGCCTGCATCAGAGTACGGGCGGCGCTTGCGGCCTTGTGCCGGCTGGGGGCATCTCGTCAGGCGGCAGCGGCGGCGCGCGGGGCGGCGGCCCTGATTGCGGGACTACGCCCGGCTTGCGGCACTGCGACTGGTTGTGTGCTCCATGGCTTGCTCGAGCATGTCCACTGTGTTGTAGTGGTCTGGTGGCGCTCCCTGCCTTCGGCCTGGCCTCGCGCCGCGCGCGCCTGAAAACAGAGGCAGAGCCTCGCGGCAGGGGCAGGGGCCGTTCGGGCAGCAACAGAAGCAAGGGTGAGGGTGCAGCCACTGCCCATCGCCTGCAGACACGCTCGCCAGTCCCTGTGTTCGGAACAGAATATGATGCAAAGCAACCGAGGCCGACGGGGCGCGCAGGCCGGAGCCGTCGAGCTTTGGCGCGGCCAAGGCCGAGGGCGCGCGGCCCAAGAAGGGCATGCAGCTGGGCAAGGCCAAGAAGGCCAACGACTTTTTGGACTCGCTGCGCGCGGAGGGCGAGGTCGTGGAGGCGCGGCCCTGCCCCGCGACTTGGTTCAACCAGAAAATATCAAGCAAGTTTGTGATTCAGCAAACTAGTGATTTCATGCGCCCGCAAGCGGCGCTCGGGTGCCCTGGGTCGCAGCGCACGCCCGTGCAGCACCCGGCGTGGAACGACGACGGGGACGGCGGGGAACGACTTGCAAAGAGTGGTTTTCTTACGTACTCAAGGGGATGGCGCCGGCCGGCTGCGCAGGCGGACCCCGCGCCGGCGGCGCCGGGCGCCGCGGGCGCGGCGACGGCCGGCATCGCGCAGCAGATGGCGGGCGAGCCGGTGTCGGTCGTGGTCGAGGAGAAGCTGCTGGTGTCGCTGAACAAGGACGGCGGCGTGGAGAGCATGGAGGTGCAGGGCATCATGTCGCTGCAGGCGCGCCCCCCGGCCAAGGAGATAACCCTAACCCTAGTCAAGGAGAAGCTGCTGGTGTCGCTGAACAAGGACGGCCGGTGGAGAGCATGGAGGTGCAGGGCACCATGTCGCCGCAGGCGCGCGAGGCGGCCAGGAGATCACCTTAGTCCTAAGCCTATACCCAGGCTCTTATGGTGTCAGACAGAGCTGGGTCCTCCGGTGCAAGTGCCGGCGCGCGCGACCTGCTGGGTCTGGTTTGATGCGGTTGCAGTAGCGGGATGCTTGCATGTGCCGCCATCTGCGCTGCGCGCCCTCGCTGTGCAGCAGGGAGCGGCCCTATGTGGGCCGATGGGTGTGCCCAGGAGGGCACTCTTGAGATCACATCCATGCCGCGCTGGCAGGCTCGGCCGTGCGGGCGCGCGACGGCGGAGGGGAGCGATACCCTAAACCTCACCCCGACACTATACCCTGGCATCAGTCAGCCCGCGCGCGCGCAGGTGATGGCCGAGGAGGACGCGTGCATCCGCGTGCGCATCGAGACGGGCGACACGGCGGGCTTCCAGTTCAAGACGCACCCCAACATCGACAAGGCGCTGTACGGCGACAACCTGCTGGGCCTCAAGGACCCGGAGCGGCCCTTCCCGGTTGGCAACCCGCTCGGCATCCTCAAGTGGCGCTTCGAGGCGCGCGCCCGGCCGCGCGTGGCGTCCCTGCGCGGGGCTGGGAGCCCGCCCACGGCCCGCAGAAAGCGCCGCTCTGCTCCTGGGGCTGCAGGGCGGCGCAGTCGGCAGCGCGCCATCTTCCGGCGCTCGGGGCAGAACGCGAGGGTGCCATGCCAGGCTCCTGGAGCGCAAGTGTGGCAGCACCCGGCCCGGGCCCGGCCGCCGCAGCGGCTGCGCGGCCGCCCCGCGCCGCCGCGCGGCGCGACGGGCGTCAGTGTGTCACCCTACCCAACCCCAACCCTACATCTGGACGCGCGCCGCGCCGCGCGCAGACCAAGGATGAGGCGCGCGTGCCGCTGACGATCAACTGCTGGCCGAGCGTCAGCGGCGGCGACGCGTACGTCAACATCGAGTACGAGGCGCACGCGGGCTTCGACCTGCAGAACGTGGTCATCTCCATCCCCTGCCACACCGCGCCGCGCGTCAACGAGGCGCGCCGCCCGCGCGCG
>JAABUV010000844.1_pt1 | contig 45988 bp, 43 predicted proteins | sample 5559971 | NCBI WGS metagenome assembly JAABUV01 (sample SAMN10711881, study PRJNA513362) | rock metagenome | isolation source: Antarctica rocks | place: Antarctica: Victoria Land, Knobhead nord | collected 2015-12-19 | reverse complement strand
ATTCGCATAAAAAGGTCCCGCACCGACCACCTGCCCACGGGCTTCTGGGGCCAACGGCGGCGGCGCACGGCCCCAGAAGACCCTGCTTCGCTTGACCTAGCCGCCTGATGCAGCGGAAACTAGAGTACTAATGGATCTTGACTAATTGGCATGTGGCCAGGATACGTGTAATTTCAGGACATAGCCGCAGCACCGATTCATGCACGCGCGGGGCTACCTGGGGCGATCAGCCTATGTCACCCCTTGGCCACCAGTCATAACTACTAAACGTACAGTACGCGCGAAAGCCGATGCGGCGATAGCAATTGAAACCCGCTGGCGTCGAGGTCAGCACGGCGACCCGATAGCCCTGGTCGCGTGCCTCTCGTAGTGCATGGACCGTCATCGCCGTCGCGATCCCTTGGTGGCGTGCATGCAGCAACGTCGCGACGTGCTGGACGGAGACAACACCCGCGTCGTAGAAAAGCTTGACGGTGGCCACCGGCTCGCCGTCAAGCCGGCCGAGATAATAGCGCCAGGGGTGTGCGCGGTCGACGCCGAGGGCATCATAGACGGCCCGGCAGTGATCGCGTGTCGGCTCGGGTACGCCATCCATCCAGACCGCTGTCCACGCGCGCAACGCGACGTTGTCAAGCACATCTTCTATCGTGAGATTGGACGGGGTGGGGTTCCGGTCTGCCATGGTCGCTAGGTCGAGGGCCATGCCCGGCTCATCCATGACATGGATGAGCCTATGGGCGGCAAGGGCGGCTCCAAGCGTTGTTGGGCGTGAGGTCGGGCCGATATGCCACACCATGGGTAGATCGCGCTGCCCGAATTCAGCGAGCACACCGTCGATCGCCTTCCCTGTGTTCACCGGGTCCAACCGCGCATGCACGACCCCGTTGAACCACTTTTCCCGCACGCCGCTCGTGAACCAGACGAGCGTGCCGTCGTCGTGTGCATCACCGTGAGGCAGCTGGCTATACGTGAGGAAATGCCCTGAGAGGTTAGCGTCCATCGCAGCGATAACGGCGGTGCGAGAGACATCAACGAGCATGGTCGTCATACGCGTACACACACCTGTCCTTGCCAAACGTCTACTGAAAGCGGTCTTGATATCTGCTAATTGACCTTCTCAGACATTGAAGGGGCTGAAATAGGCCATCAATGTCTGCTAATGCTTCCCAAAAGCCCTCGGCGGCATGTCTGCTACTGTTATCGCGTTCCGCTATGTCCTATTTTTACACGTATCCTGGCCGTACCCCTAATTGATCTTGAGACCTCTTGGCTGCTGAGGCAGGGCGAGGGGCAGGAGGACGACCGGGCACCGAGCCGGGGCCGGGGTCATGGCGGTAGCGGGCGCGACGAGCCTAGCCGCGGCTAGTGGACCTGCCCTTATAACCGTTGATGTGGCTGACAAGGGTCGTTCCCGCACTGCGTCACGCCCTCAAAATAAGCTCCATTACGGGCGCGTGGCCCGCGTCATAAACATGACGGACCCCACGACGAGCGGGACCAGGGCCGTGACGAGGAGCGTCCCGTGTGGTCCTAATGGGCGCAGCAAGAGGGCGATTAACAACCCCCCCCCGCCATAGCCCAGGCCGCTCGCGGCGTAGAGGAGGGAGAACCCTTCGGCCCGTTGCGTGGGGGGCAGGACCTGCTGGAGGAGACTCGTGCAGAGGCCGACTAGGGGCGCGAGCAACAGACCGGCGAGGGCCAGGACGAGGGCCGCGAGGGGCGCCGTGGGCACGACGCCCAGGGGCAGGAGCAGCAGGCCGAGAAGGCCCAGGAGGAGGGGCGCCCGGCGGGCAGGCGTCCCCGGCCAGCGGTCCACGCGTACGCCGTACACGAGGCCACCTGTGGCGCTCGCCACGGCGAGGACACCGAGGAGGAGCCCGGCCGTGGCGGCAGGGGCGCCGAGCGACACCAGGAGCGCGGGCAGACCCGCCTCCATGGCCCCGATGCCGACGCTGAGCGCGGCCATGAGCGCATACACCGGGACGGCCCGCCGGTCGCGCCACAACGCGCGTCGCGCCGCCCCCGTCGCCTGGGCCGCCAGGCGGGGGAGCGCCCCCGTCGCGGCGGCCGCCAGGATCGCCGCGCTGGTCATGAGCAGCACCGCCGCGATCGGCGTATGCAGGAGGACGGCGACGGCCACCAGAACCGGCGCGATCATCCACTCGACCTCAAGCAACGAGGCGTCAAGGGCGTAGGCCGTGTCGAGGGCGGCGCGCGGCACGATGTGCGGGAGGAGGGCGCGATAGCCACCCGGCACCCCCGCCGGGATGGCGCCCACCGCTGCGGCCAGGAGGAGCAAGAGCGGGAGCGGCGCGCGGAGGCTGACCGCGCCGGCGAGCAACGCCAGGGCGCCGGCGGTGACGACGAGCGCCTGCTGCACGCCACCGCGCACCTCGCGGCGATCCAGGAGGCGGCCACCCCAGGGCGCGGCGACGGCCTCGCTCAACGCGTGGACGCTGACGAGCAGCGCGCCGGCCGCGAACGAGCCGGTGGCATACTGGCCGGCGAGCACGAAGGCGAGGGGGACCATGGCCACGGGGAGGCGGGAGAGCCCCGAGGCCGTCGCCCACCGGCACCACAGCGGGCGGCGGATCAGCGCGCGGACGGAGGGGTGCAGTCCCTCGGAGGGAGTCATCATACCGGGAGTATAGCTGTTTCCTTGCCCCTGATCCACGCGAAGGACGGGACCGACACCCCGCGCCGTCCAGGGGCGCGCGGAAGGCCAGGGGCTGGGGCAGGAGGACGACTGGGGGACGGGGCGTGGCCGAGGTCATGGCGGGCGGTGGACCGTCCCGTTCAATCATCACTGACAAGGATAACGTGGGTCGCCAGCAGGGGTGCGCTGGTGCCTGCTATGGGAGACCTGGCGGAGAGTTCTACCGCAGCCCGTTCCGGTCCTCCCGATGCTCTGTTGTTCGTGTCCCGTCATCCCCTGCGTCATGCCCACGCCAAAAAACGTGTAATATCTGGTTCGTATCGGGCGCTGTATCTATAGACAGTGACCGGTGCAGGCGTGCGGGGAGCAGATATGGAGACAGCGCGACACGACGACGGACGAGAGCAGCGCGACGATCTGTGTGTAGAGCGCGCGTGGATCGTGCGTTTGTGCCTGCGCTTCACTGGGGACCGGGACGCGGCCGAAGACCTGGCCCAAGAAACACTGCTGGACGCGTGGCGACACGCACAGGAGCGACACATCCCCGAGGCGCGCCGCCCCTGGCTGGCCGGCATCGCCCGCAACCGCTGCTTGCGCTGGGCGCGGCGGCGCCGGCGAGATGTGGCCCGGCTCATCCACGTCGATGCGGAGCCCGACCAGCCCGTCGCGCTCCAGTCTCGCGCGGTGGCCGATGGCATCGACGTGGAACTGGAGTTCGAGCGCGACGAGCTCGCGGCCCTGCTGGACCGCGCCCTACGGCTCTTGCCTCCAGAGGCGCGACAGGTGCTGGTCCAGCGGTATATCGACGATCTACCGCAGGCCGAGGTAGCCGCTCGCCTGGGTGTCAGCGAGGGGGCGGTGGCCGTCCGCGTGCATCGCGGGAAAGTCGCGTTGCGCCATATCCTGCAACGCGAACTCGTCATCGAGGCCCCCAGTCCGGAACCCGCCTGGCGGGAGACCCGCATGTGGTGCCCGCTCTGCGGCCAGCGGCGCCTCTTAGGATATCTGGGCGAGACGGGGACCGACTTCTTAACGCGCTGCCCCGGCTGCTGCCCCGGACGGGACGAGTATCTGACGGATTCCCACCTCGCGGGGGTCTTCGCGGGCGTCAAAGCGTACAAGCCGGCGCTCACGCGGCTGCTCCGCTGGCTGCATCGCACGTACGCCCCGCATCTCGGATCTGACGTCATGCCCTGCCACGGGTGCGGCCGACCGATCGCCTTGTCCACGACGCTGCGCGCCGCGCCCCTGTGGCTACGCGATGCGCGCGGCGTTTACCACCGCTGCCCGACATGCGGCAGCGAAAGTTGGGACATGCTCGAGGCTATCTTGTTGGCCCGTCCCGAGGGTGAGCGCTTCTGGCGCGCGCATCCGCGCATCCGTACGTTACCCCAGCGCGAGGTTGAGGCGGCCGGCCGCCCGGCGCTGGTCGCCGGCTTCGCGAGCGTGATCGACGCGGCGCGGTTCGAGGTCGTCGTCGCACGCGAGACGTATGCCGTTCTCGCCGTCCACGGGGCGCCGCCGACATAGACGGGGGAAAGGCGAACGACATGTTCACCGTGTTGCGGCAGCGCGGCTTCGGCCTGCTCTGGGCTGCGGGGCTGATCTCGACCACCGGCGACTGGTTGCTCTTCGTGGCCCTCCCGTTCTACGTGTACCAGCGCAGCGGCTCGACCCTGGCAACGGGCGCGATGTTCATCGCGCAGATGACGCCGCCGCTGCTGTTCGGCTCGGTCGCCGGGGTCTTCGTGGACCGGTGGGATCGGCGGCGCACGATGATCGTCGCCGATCTCGCGCGGGCCGTCCTCCTGCTGGCATTGCTCACCGTCCACGGGCGCGCCGATCTGCCGCGCATCTACGTCGTCGCCTTCCTCCTGGCGGCGCTCGGCCAACTCTTCGGGCCGGCCAAGGGCGCGCTCATCCCGCAGTTGGTCGAGGGCGTCCACCTCGTCCGGGCCAATGCCCTGAATGCGCTCGGTGACAACCTCCCGCGGCTCGTCGGGCCAGCGGTGGGCGGCCTCTTGTTTGGCGTGTTTGGCCTCCCCGCCGCCGTGCTGGCGGATAGCGCCTCCTTCCTGGTCTCCGGCCTGCTGATCGCAACCATCCGCGTGCCCCCGATCACGCCCGTGGTGGCCACACCCGTTCCACAGGTTGGAGCGGCGTGGATGGCCGTCTGGCGGGAGTGGCGCGCCGGTCTCCGTCTGGTCGGCGCGGATCGCACGTTGCGGACGCTTTTGATCATGGAAGGGCTGGCCATCGTGGGGCAGGGTATCCTTGACGTGCTCCTGGTACCGTTCGTCAAGGGGGCGTTACACGGCGACGCGCAGGTGTTCGGCTGGCTGCTGACAGTCCAGGCCATTGGGGGGCTACTGGGCGGGCTGGTCATCGCGCGGAGGGGCGCGACCGTCGCGCCGACGCGGCTCTTCGGGCTCTCGCTCGGGTTGACCGGGATCATCCTCGTCACCGTGGCCAACGTTTCCCTCCTCCCGCTCGTCTTCGCCCTGGTCGCGCTCGCCGGGCTCCCCGTCGTCGGGTGGCTGGTCGCGGGGCAAACCCTGCTGCAAGGGAGCACGACCGACTGCTACCGGGGACGGGTCCTCGGCACATACGGCACGACCAGTGCGCTGACACGGCTCGGTGGCATGGGGCTGGCGAGCGTCCTGGGCGACCGTCTAGGGATCGTGCCCCTCATTACCGTCTCCGGCATCCTGCATGTCATCGCGGCTGTGGGGGCGCTCGTCCTGCTGCGCGCCGCGCGATGACCCCTCGCACCAGCCGAGGATGTCCGCACTGGGACAGGATGTGACTCCTACCAACGGCAATGTCACGGATCTGCATGTCGCGACCTCGCATGTCTGGCTGCACAGGCTCTACGCCACCTCGCGTACCATCGCTTTCGTCCTGCTATAAAGAGGTGTCGTGTTGGCCTGCGGTGGCAGCAGCGACCCAGGCTTGACATAGAATGTGTGTGTGGTGGGGGTGTACGCCCAAACCCCAGAAAATTCTGTCCCTGAGAGATCTCGTGCCGCCGTGGGCAGGCTCGGAGTCCCCTGTGGCCACAGGCAGGTCAGCACCCGCCCGTGTCTGGCACACGACCCCACCTGATCGCTTCGCGCGGGCCTCCCATGAGGGGTGCGATGGCGAGTGCCCTCTTGCCTACGGAAACTTTCCGATTTTTGATAGGTGGCACAAGGGCTTCTGCGGGTCTCATTTCTGGCTATCTGCTCAGGCAGAGTCCTCGAACTTTCCGATTATCGGTTCTTTTCTAGAAAGTTCAGGCGAAAGGCCCTGACAGAAATTTCTGGGGTTTGGGCGTACACCCCCGTGGTGGCGATTCCCCAGGACCCCAACCATTTGGGTAACCTATGCGGCCACGTCCGCGACTATCCATTGAGTGATCGCGCGGCATTCTCCAAAGTGGAGAAGCACGCATCCAGCACCGACGACATGCCGCGTGCTCAACGCTTTGCGGGTCAGATCGGTACACTCAGCCTTATGGAACACGTCGCCGTCCAGGAGGGGACTGGTGATAGGCCGCCCCGTACGCTCTGGCGCAACGGGGATTTTCTGCTGCTCTGGAGCGGCCAGGCCGTTTCGACGTTGGGCAGCGCCGTCTCGGCGCTGGCCCTGCCACTGCTCGTGCTCGCGCTGACGCACTCACCCGCACAGACGGGGTTCATCGCCGCAGTGCAAGTCATCCCCTACCTTGTCTTTGCCCTCCCGGCGGGGGCGCTCATCGACCGCTGGGACCGGAAAGCGGTGATGATCCGCTGCGATGTAGCCCGCGCCGTGGCGCTCGGCTCCGTCCCGCTGGCCGCCGCGTGGGGGCGCCTGACAGCGGCCCACCTCTACGGGGTGGCGCTGGTGACGGGTACCGCCCTCGTGTTCTTCAACATCGCGCAGACGGCCGCCCTGACCCGCGTCGTCCCCGCGTCGCAGGTGCCCCGCGCCACGGCGCTCGACCGCACCGCCGACTCCATCGCCGCGCTGATCGGGCCGGGAGTCGCCGGCTTCCTCATCTCGCTGGCGCGCACCACGCTCGCCGGCGCCGCGCTGGCCTTCCTGGTCGACGGCCTGTCCTATCTGGCCTCAGCCCTCTCCCTCCTCTTCATTCGCATCCCGTTCCAGGCGGGACGCACGCCCCTCCCGGAGCGCCCCTTGCGCGCCGAGATCGCGGAGGGTCTGCGCTTCCTCTGGACGCACCGCCGCATCCGCGCGCTGGCCCTCGTATCCATGGCGGCGGCTCTCTTCTTCAGCCCCCTCTCGCTGGCTGTCATCGTCCTGGCACAGCAGCGCCTGCACGCCGATGCGCGGGCCATCGGTCTGATTTTCAGTATCGGGAGCATCGGGGCGGTCCTCGGCGCCGTCCTCGCGCCGTCACTCAAAGCGCGCCTCCGTGTGGGGATGATCGTGATCGGGGTGGTTGCCGTCCAGGCGTTGGCCATCGGGCTCCTGGCCGTCGCGCCCTCGCCCGCCTTCCTGATCGTGGGCTGGGCCATCATCAGCCTCGCCGACCCCATCTACAGCGTGACCGTTTTGTCCTACCGGCTGACGCTGATCCCCGACGCCTTACAAGGGCGCGTGACCGGCGCCTTCCGACTGCTGAACAACGGCGGCCGGCCGCTCGGGCTCGCGATCGGTGGCGTGCTGTTGGCGACGCTCGGTCCCCGTCCCCTGCTGTGGATCATGGCCGCGGGAGGAATGCTCATCGCCCTCGTCGTGAGCTGTACGGGGCTGCGCCGCGCATAGATGATAGCGGCGGCACGAGCAGGCCACGGCCTAACCCGATACGCATCTACCCTTCGATACGGTTCACGACACCTTCTACGTGCGCAACTTCTAGGTTGATAATGGTTCATCGCGCCGCATCATCGCCAAGATAGACCAACCGTCGTTGTCCCACCCCAGCTAGGTCTGAGGCGCTGTGATGCCGCAGGAGAGGCAGAGCAAAGGGGCGTAGAGTCGAGGCTCCTCCCCGACTCTACGCCCCTTAGACGGCCTTGTAGCGGCCCTGAGCGCCTGTGGCTAATGATCCGGTATGGCAACCGAGAAAAGAGCATCAGCCGCCTCCGCGTCGGGCTCCTCCGTCACGCCGGCGCTCTCGCCCGCCGTCGCCTCGTCGTCCCCTTGTCCCCCGGAGGGCGCGCGCCCCGACTCGTCGTCCTCCGGCTCGGTCGCCTCCTCGTCGTCGAGCGCGTCATCGAACTCTGGCGGCTCTAGCGGGCCGTCCACTCGCGCCGGGCCGAGCGGGGGTATCCAACTCTCGCCCCGTGCCGGCGCGCGGCCCCGGACCTCGGGATCGTCGTAGTAGCGGCGCTGCGTGAGGCGTGCGGCGGGCTTCTGTGGCATCTTGACCAGCAGCTCGTCCTCCCGGATGTTCATTACCTCGTCGGGCGTCAGCAGCGCCCGCTTAGTCTCCGACTGGCTCGCCCCGCCGCGATCGGTCGTGACGTGGAAGCGGCCGCGCTGGACGTTGCTGCTCTGCGCGACCTCGGTCTTCTGCCCGCTCATGGCGCTGAACCATTCGCAGTCCTCCTTGACCATGTTGGACAACCCGACCTTGGTGTGGCAGGAGGTGGCGATGGTCTCGAAGCCCTCGGGACCGTAGAGGGCCTTGATCTGCGCGGCGAGCAGGTGGTAGACGCCGGCGCTGAGCAGGGTGCTGATCCAGGTGGTCATCTCGGGGATCGCGCCCAGGTTGCCGAACTCGTCGGCGTACACTAGCACGTCGCGCGGCAGGGCGTCCGTGGCGCTCTCGTCCGTGCATCCCCGAGAAGGTGCCGTACCAAAATCTGCGCGGCAAGGTGTTGGGCGGGTTGCAGAGGCTAGACTACGAGCGACTGGGCTGCGCGGGCGAGCGCATAACGCGGGTGGAGTACGTCGTCGAGGCCGCGTGAAGGTAGGATAGACCGTCTTAAGCAGGTGATAATCAGGTAATACTAAAGTGGCCGGGCGTGGTAAAATGGCTGCAACACAGGCGCAACGGGGTCGGTGCATGACGCCCTGAACCCTCTGAGAAAAGGAAGGATTGGCCCGTGGCTTTACCCTCTCGTCGATGGCCGCGCATAAGCGTGGGGCGAGTCCTCTTGCTGCTCGTCCAACTATACATCTCCGGTGCCCTTATCTGGTCTCTGTTCAGCTACGACCCGAGATACAACCTCGCGTCGAGGTTGTCGGCCGCTTTTATCATCTTACTCGTCCTTTGGGGAGTGCCCTGGGTCCTCAGGCGACCGGCGGCCTTTATAGGGCGGAAGATAGGGGAGATGCGCCCCGTTACCCCGACTAAGGCGCAAGCCGCCCCGCGCTCACGGTCCGCGCGCCGACCCACTCGTGTCGCGCCTCCGTGGTGGCGACAGCAGCCCCTCACCTCGAAAGCACGGGAGCGCTTGGCGCAGCTGGAGTCCCACTTGCGGACGCGCATCGTCGGGCAGGATACGGCGGTCGTGGCGGTCGCGGCGGCGGTCCGCCGCGCGGCGACCGGCCTGCACGACCCGCAGCGCCCCGTCGCGAGTTTCCTCTTCGCCGGCCCGACCGGGACCGGGAAGACCGATCTCGTCAAGGCCCTCACCGCCTATCTGTACGGCGACGAGGGCGCGATGGTGCGCATCGACATGTCCGAGTATCAGGATAAGCACAACGTCGCCCGCCTCATCGGGGCACCACCCGGCTATATCGGCCACGATCAAGGGGGCCAGCTCACCGACGCGCTCCGGCAAAGCCCACACACCGTCGTGCTCTTCGACGAGATCGAGAAGGCCGCACCCGAGGTCTTCGACATCCTGCTCCAAGTGCTCGATGACGGACGGCTGACGGACGGCCAGGGGAATACCGTCGATTGCACCAACGCCATCATCGTCATGACCTCCAACGCCGGCGCGCGGGACATACAGCGGCATGTGGGCGACCCCGCCGCTATGCAGGCCGCCATGGAGGAGGCGTTGCGCGCGGCCTTCCGCCCCGAGTTCCTGAACCGGCTCGACGCCACGATCGTCTTCGAGCCGTTGTCCCCTACGTCGTTGGAACACATCGTGACGCGGCAATTTCAGGTGGCGACCGAACGAATCGCGCGACAGGGGATCGCGGTGCGCGTCACCCCGCGCGCCCTGACCGCTCTGGCGCGCGACGGGTACGATCCCGCCAACGGGGCGCGGCCGCTCAAGCGCATCATCCAGGCCCGCGTCGTCGATCCCCTCGCGGGCAGCCTGCTTGATGGCGAGTACCGCAAGGGCGACACCATCGGCGTGGACCACGACGAGGACGGCTACCATCTGAGTCGGTTGGAAGCAAAGGGGCGGGGCCGGTAGTGGCCCTGTCGCCTCACGTCCGGCACCGCGCGCTCGTCACACCGGGGACGCGCGCTACGCGCGGTACTGCAAGCAAAAGGGGCGTCCTACGTGTGACACCCTCGGGCGCGACCACCCGGCGGCAACGGTATGACGAATAGCGACCCATCTCAGGGCAAATGGTATTACAGAGGGTACTGACGCCGGGATGGCGCGGCGGGCGGCGGTAGGATGCTCGGTCGTTCCGGCGATGGGACTATATGACGACAAGTGATGTGGGGCAAGGGTACGGGAGGACGATGGCGCAGTCGGAGGGGGGCGGCCGCAAGGGCAAGACCTCGATCAGCATGGACGAGGAGACCCTGGCGCGGGCGCGTCAGGTGGCGGCGCGGGCCGGGACATCGCTCTCGGAGTGGCTGGAGGATCTGGCCGTGCGCGCGCTCGCGGCCGAGGCCGCCGACCACTTCGAGCGGGAGGCCTTGCCGCAGGTGCGGGCGATCGTCGAGCGCGGCGAGGGGCGGCTGGAGCGGCGCATGCTCGCCCTGGAGCGGCGGGTGATGGGCGTGGCGGGCTATAGCCTCTGGCATGCGATCCTGGCCCACTACCTCGGGGCCAAGGCCGTGGAGAGCGCCCTGGATGAGGACGAGATGAAAGCGTACTACGAGAAGGTGCAGGACAGCGCCGAGCAGCTGGTGCAGCGCATCCTCACCGAGGTCGACGCCGCTGACGTTGCGGACAGTCAGGGTAAGGGGCAGCGATGATCGGCAAGCCGACCGGCTATGTCAAACGCGGCCCCGGCGTGGGCAAGAAGCTGGACCGCCACTTCAAGTATTTGCAGCACCGCGCCCCGGAGGAAGGGGAAGGCCCCCATCGCGATCTCTTCGACGCGTCGGGCGGGGCGGTCTCGCGGTATGATGCCCGTGAGCGGATACTGGGACTGGGTGGCGCGGTCGCATACCACAAGATGATCTTGTCGCCGAGCGCCGGCGAGCGCGTCGAGGACTGGCGGGAGTGGACACGACGGGCGATGGACGATCTGGGGGAGCATAAGGGCATGGCGCTGACGTGGGTAGCCGCCTTCCACGACGCGGAGGGGCACCCGCATGTGCATGTCGTCGTGGCCGGTTCGGGCGTCCGCGCGGGCGGGCGGGCGCAGGCGCTGGTCCTGCGCATCCCCGACTACCAATATCTGACGGAGCGGGCGGCGTACCACGCCGAGCGCAACGTGGCGCGGGAGATCGCGACCGTCGCGGAGCGGGTCGTCGCGCACGCGCGCCTGGACGCGCGGGACATCCTCGACCTGTCGCGCGAACACACGCGGGCGCGGGAGTTTGAGAGGGGGGCGCGGTAATGTTCATCTTCACCTTCATCGGTCAGATTATCCTCCTGGCGCTGCGCCTGGTCGGGACGCTGTGCGTCCAGGTCGTCGTCGTGCTCCTGCGGCTGCTCCTGACCGTTATCGCCCCGCGGCTCCTCGTGATGCTCGCGCGCCTGCTGGCCCGCTTGGTGCGGGTGCGCCACTTCTGGATCGGCGCGTTGATCGTCGCCCTCGTCGGCCTCGTCGGGGGAGGGGTCGCGCTCGTCACGGGGCATCTGCGGATAGCCGGCCTGAGGGGTCCCTGGGCCAGTGGCGTCGCGCTCGGGCATCATCTCTGGCCCAAGGGTGCCACAATCGCGCAGGGCCTTCTGGTGCTGCTCGTGCTCGCCTGTGGCGCGGGGGCCTGGGTGCTGTGGCGCACGGTGCCCGCGTGGTCCGGGCCGCGCCCACGACTCGACCTGGGCAAGGCGCGGCATATCACGCTCGGTGAGCTGCGGCGCGGCGGGTGGCTGGAGCGGGCGGGGCAGCCGCTCGGGCGCTTCGAGGGCAAGATGGTCTACATGCCCCACGACGTGCAGGCCGCAGGGACCCTCACCGTCGCCCCGACACGCCAGGGCAAGTCGTCTCGCGTCGTGGGTCCCGCCATCCTGGCCGAGGCGCGGCGCGCGGCCACGGCCCTGCGCTCGATCATCGTCTTCGACCCGAAGAACGAGTATGGGCCGGAGTTCGCCGCCTATCTCGCGCGGACGCATCGGGTGCTGTTCTGGAACCCCCTCGACGCGGGGACGGAACGTTACGACCCGCTGGGGTATGCGTGCACGCCGAAGCAGGTGCAGGACCTGATGCGCCTGTGGGAGGCCGCGTCGAGCGGCGGCGACGGGGACGCCGAGAAGGCGGACGGCGCGGCGGCGAGCTTCTTCCGCAATTTGGTCATCAACGTGCTCACCGGCGCCGCGCTGTACGTCCGGTCGCAAGACCCCGCCGCGCCCTTCGTGGATGTCGCCCAGTACGTGCGCCGTACCCCGCTCAAGCAGATGGTCAAGGATCTCGACGGGGCGGCGACAGCGCACCCCGATCTCACGGACGCCGCCCAGCGGCTGCGCTACTTGGCGAGCTCGCGGGAGGCCGGCGGGTCGATGGCGGATATCGTCAATCGGTTGGAGGCGCTCGCGCTGCCGGAGGTCCGCCAGACCTGCACGCGCAACACGATCGACTGGGCGCGGTTCGTGGCCGAGCCGACGGCGCTCTTCATCTCGATCAGCGAGGAGGACGTCGATGCGGTGCGGCCGCTGCTCGGGGCGTTCATGGGGACGGCGATGCGCCAGTTGAACCGCGTGGCCGGCGCCGGCAACAAAAAGCTTCCGCGCGCGGTGCGCGTCTACATCGACGAGTTCGCCAACCTGGGACGGTTGCACAAGTTCGACTCGATCATCAGCATGTGCGCCTACCGCGACATCGGCATCGAGATAGCGACGCAGAGCCTCCTCGATGTGCGCGCGATCTACGGCGACCTGCGCTTCCACCGGATCGTCGACAACTGTAACACCAAAATCCTGCTCCCGAACGCCTCGCTCGACGACCGCAAGCTCTTCAGCGAGATCGCCGGCAACACGACCGTCCGGCCGTGGTCACGGCAGCACCGCGACAGCGATTTCCTCGACCTCAACGCGTCAAAGGGTGAGACCGCGCACGCCCACCCGCTCTTCGGGCCGGAGCAACTGCGCGTCATGGACGAGACCCTGCTGGTGATCGCGCCCAAGCTGCAAGCGTTCACACTGCGCATGTGCCCCTGGTACGAAGACAAGCGGTTGGTAGCGGCCATTGAACAGGCTAAGACGGATCGGGCGGCTAGGCGAACAATTACGCTCCCCGATGTCCCCCTGGTCGCGCAACCCGCCGCGCTCCTCGCGTTGCCGCCCCCAATCACCGTCGCGCCGGATGTTATAGACCTTGGCCCCTCCCTGGATCTTGATGGGCCGGAGCCGGGCGATGAGCCCGATTCCAGCGCGGGCACCCTCGTCGCCGCGCCCCCGGTTATGGATGCCGTGGAGGCTGTGGAGCAAGAGAGTCCTATCGCCCCAGGCTTGTCGGTCGCACCTCCCGTTCCCGTCGCGCCACTAGCGCCACATGATGGGCGTGATGGGGCGGCTGACACTACGCCCGAGCAACGGGGGGAGCCCGCCGCAGCCACCGTGGGAGGGCATACCGATGAGCCGGGTGGATCGGAGCCGGAGACGATGCGCGAGGCGACGCCGGCGGACCGGCCGCGGTCGTTCCGCCGCGACCCGGCCCCGCTCTAACAGGCGGGGGGCGCACACAGTGCGGCCCCTGGGGGGCCGGGGAAACGACGCCGCGAACCCTGGAAACGTGCGTCCCCGCAATGCTCTACTGCCGCTCTCGAAGGCCCGGCTACGGATCGGCCAACGTCGTCAGACGAGAGACAGGGGACAGGGGACAGGGGACAGGGGAGGGGCAATGGCAGGGGATGTTGATCGCACGGGCGCGGCTGTCCGGGCGCAGCTCGCCGGCATGGGGTGCGCGCTCTACGAGGTCGGACTGCTCGACCGGGCGCGCGACGCGATGCTGGATCGGGTGTGGGACGCTGCTCGGGTGGAAGCCTCCATCGCCTGGCTGAAGCGCCAGAACGCCGGCGGCGACGACATCTACATCCGGCCCAGGGGCAGCGTCGGCTTGCTGTTCGTCGACGATCTGGCCGCGGCCGCCGTCGCGCGCTTGCGCGCCGAGGGCCTGGCCCCGGCGGTGCTCGTCGAGAGCAGCCCTGGCAACTTCCAGGCGTGGGTCCGGGTCGCCGTGGCCCCGATCGCGCCAATCCTAGCCAGCGCGGCAGCGCGCGAGTTGGCCGTGCGGTACGGTGGCGATCCGCAGAGCGCGGCGTGGCGTCACTACGGCCGCCTGGCCGGCTTCACGAACCGCAAGCCCAGCCGCCGACAGCCGAATGGCCTACCGCCCTACGCGCTGCTGCGCCACGCCGGCGGGGGGCTCGCCGCGCGCGCGGCCGACCTCCTGCGCGTCGCCGAGGAGCGCGTCAAAGAAGCGGAGGAGCGGGCGGCCGCGGCGCCTTTCTCCGGCCCCCAGGGCCGCGCTGTGATCGGGCTGGCGCCGGCGTATCGTTGCCACATGGAGCGCCTGGTGACGCTGTATCCCGAGGCCAATCCCTCGCGCCTGGATTGGGTCGTGTGCAAGGAGCTTGCCCTCGCACATCGCAACGTGGACCCCGATGCACTGGGGCAGGCGTTGGCCGAGGCGATCCGGGCGACCAGCCCTAACCTAGCCGCCCGGAAAGCGCGGCACGCCGACGACTACATCGTGCGCACCGTGCGCGCGATCCTGGCCGACCCGGAGGTTGTCCAGGCGCGGACGGCGGCGCAAGCGCGGACACGCGATACTCTTTGAGGCGTGGAGGGCCGGGCGTTCGGCACTTGCCCTGCATGGCGGTTAGACTGGACGAACCGACGGGATAAAGGAGGCTCTGTGGGGTGCCGGGGAATACGTGTCAGGGATGGGAAGCTATGTATGCGGCGAGATCATGAGCTATCCGCGCCAGTTCCTGTTGTGGCGGAGATTGCGTCTCCTGCTGCCTGATGAGATCCTGTGGCGCGTGGCCATGCAATTCATACACCGGTACTAACTGCACATGAACGTGGCCCACGTCTGAGGGTTTCATCATGACAGAGAGGGGCTTAAAAACGATCTTGATCGCTGGCGCTATTCGCTCCACTAGACGTGTCATTCGGATGTACACCCCATCCCCGACACCATAGATGTTCCCGATGTGGGCCTTGGGAATCACCAAGATACGCCCAGGGTTGATGGAGGAGGGGATGACCTGAGTACTAGTACTGACCAAAGCAACGACAGCGTTGTCCTCGTATACCTTGTGGCTAGGTAAATCCCCGCGCACAAGTCGACAGAAGAGGCAGTCCGTGGCTGGGTCCCTTCCGGCCTCTTGCTTGGCGTAAAGGCCTAGACAATTTCCAATTGGCAAGACGATTGTGCGGATGTTAAGATACATTTGCGGCGGCTCGGCTATTCTGCTCTTACTCTTATTGTTCGTGCGGGGGTACTGCGTTGAACGATTCTGTTAATCCTCCCGTTAGCATACCGCGTCGTATCGACGCTTTGTTCGATCATCTCTTAGCCACTCGTCGCTCTCCGCTAGGGCAGCCATACTCAATAACTGACGTTAGTAAAGCAACCGGGCTGTCCGTTCCGTACTTAAGCCATATCCACCATGGTAAAATCGCAGCCGTGCCATTTCAGAAGGTGGAATTGCTAGCAAGATTCTTTGGCGTGCCGCTGGCTTATTTCTCTCAGGATGAGCCATCACAGCCATTAGAGGATGCGACGGAGGATGCGATCCGTCGCATCCTTGCCGAGCCGTATGGGCGCGATCTCGTGCTTCGTATCGGTGACCTTAGCTCAAGGGAAAGGGCGCTGATTTTGCAGATGGTCGAGTGCGCCCAAGAGATGGCCGACTCTATCTCAGCTTAATCGGGCTAACGCAGCATGGAGATGCAGGGGTGATCGCGGGGCGCGCAGGGGACATCGTTGGACTCCCTAGCTTCGGCTGCGGCTTTAACTCCCTGCAACGTTTTGTCGGCGAGGCTATGCACGAAGACATTGCCGACAATATGCTGAGCGATGAGCGGCCCTAGCGGGGATGGCCAAGAAGGGGTGAAGACGTGAACGATGCGAACCTTCACGCCTCCCACGACCGGCTCCATAGTCCACTCGACAAGCATCCCGCGCGTGATGCCGCGCACTTGGCGGAAACGAATGATGCGCTGATTTCTGTTAACCTCTTGGACTGATGTCCAATGAAGGGGGAAGGGAAAGCCATCGCGCGTGCCGACCATCCTGAATAAGCGTACATCGCCCCGCTCGCGTAGAAGCGTGGCAGAGCGGTAGTTCGGTATAATTTCCGGCCACTGCTCAGTGCAGGCGGCCAAGTTGAAGATGGTTTGTAGCGGCGCGTCAATTACAACGCTGTTTTCGGTGCGCATTAGCATCAGGTTAACAAAAGCAGGGAGAGTAATCAATCCTTCCTGCTCTCAAGCTCTCAAGTAGGCTCCCACACAGACTTTCTAGGCCTAGAGCAGTAACAGGCGCGGTCCCTCGCGCCCTCCAAGCTATTCCGACGCCTTGCCATTTCTTCCCTCACCTTGCAGTCCTGCGCGGGCGTGTGCTATGTTGTCTTCGATGGAATCGGCGACGATGAAATAAATTCTTGCGATCACGCGTTATAAGATGGAAATTTTCATCGCGTTGAAAATACCCGTTGTGGAGCAGAGTGATGAGTGCAGTGTCAGAGCCTTTCATGTCCAACCAGGACAGTTCCGACCCCATCAGCAATCGGACGTCGTTCGGTGAGCGGCTTAATCAGCTTTTTGCTACCAAGCTAAAGATAGAGGGCGAGCGGGAGAGGCGCTACACGCTGAGCGAGGTCACCGCTAGCACGGGCATTTCCACTGGCTTCTTGAGCGAGGCGCGACGCGGACGCAAAGAGAACCCGTCGAAGGATGTTATCGACCTCCTGGCGCAGTTTTTCGGGGTGCCATCTACCTATTTCTTCAGCACGGCGCCCGATGAAGGCCCGGCCATAAGCGCTGCCATACTAGCGGCATTCCAAGAAACTCTCACACAACGGTCGATGATTAATATCCTCTTGCGCGCTAGCGCCTACGACGAGGTCGAGCGAGAGATGCTGCTGGAACTGATGGATTCGGTGGAGCGGCTGCGAAACATTGTGGATGAAGCGCACGCGAACAAAAGGCCGCCACCTGCTGCTGTCCGCGCCCGCCTAGGGCGTCGGGCGTCAGGGGAGGGCACCTTGGAGAAAAGGCCTACCATGACGGCAGAGCGCGGGGAACTATGACGATAGAGCGTGGGGTAGCCCTGAGCCTTTCTACTTTGTTCGAGCCCGCGGTGTTAGCCGATCCCTATCCGTTCTACCGGCAGCTTCGGACCCTAGACCCCGTGCATTGGGATGAATCGTGGCAGGGGTGGGCGTTGACGAGCTATGCGGATGTTAAGTCCGCCCTGAGCGATGCGCGCCTATCGGCGCAGCGTCTCTTCAAGAAGCAGCCGAGCCGACGCTTAGAAGGGGCGTGGGAGCCCGCGCGCGCCGTTCCCCATGCTTACGCCCAATCGCTCTTGTTCCTTGACCCCCCGGACCATACAAGGCTTCGCGCGCTAGTGGTTAAAGCCTTCACACCGCGTGTCGTGGAGGGATTGCGCCCCCGCATCCAGCGACTTGTGGACGGCTTGCTGGATGTGGCCGAGGGAAACGGACGGGTGGAGGTGATCGGCGCTTTGGCTTCACCGTTGTCCGTTGGTGTAATCGCCGAATTGCTTGGGGTGCCGCTGGAAGACCACGCCCAATTTAAGGCGTGGTCCGACGACATGGCCACCTCGCTCGACCCCAACCACGGCCGGCCGGAGCATGGGGCACAGGCGATGCGGGCGGCCGCGCCATTGCTGGACTACATGGCCGGTCTCATCACTCACCGCCGCGCAGACCTGCGCGACGGCCTCATGCAGGCGCTCATAGCGGCGAGTGAGGGGGACGACGCGCTGAGCGAGGCGGACGTGGTGATCAGCTGCGCTGGCCTGCTTTTCGCGGGGAATGAGACAACGACGAACCTAATCGGCAACGGCCTGCTTGCGTTCCTGCGCCACCCCGATCAGCTTGAGCGATTGCGCGACGACCCGACGCTCATCGAGAGTGCGGTCGAGGAGATGCTGCGTTACGATAGCCCCGTGCAGTTGACGGCGCGCATAGCGAAAGAGGACGTGGAGATTGGCGGGAAGCGGGTCGGCGTTGGACAAAGGGTCGTGCTCTTCCTGGGGGCGGCCAATCGCGACCCGGCACAGTTCGCCGCGCCCGACCGCTTCGATGTCGGCCGACAGGAAAATCACCACCTGTCGTTCTCGCATGGTGCCCACTTCTGTCTCGGGGCTGCGCTCGCCCGGCTGGAGGGGCAGATTGCCATTGGGACGATGGTGCGGCGTTTGCCCAATCTACGGTTAGAGGCGAAGTCGTTGGAATGGCGCGATAACAAGGACCTCCGTGGGTTGCGGGCGCTACCCGTTGCCTTCGGGTAGGACCGTTGCAAGGATATCGAGTAGCCACGCTCTACTCGGGCGGTGCTTCAGCAGCGATCTGATCTTGAAGCTGCTTTACGACTGCCGGATTGCCCAGGTCATCGGCGATCTGGATCAGGGTACGGCGGACGGCAGCGATGGCCTGTTCCACCCGCGGTCCCGCATCAACGTGCCAGGAGTACCCGCCATAGGCGATGGTGGTGCTCCGTGCAACGCGCTCCCAGGTTGGCGGGATGGTCATCGTGATATCCACGGTCGCTTGGCCGTGGTGGGGCATGTTAGCGCTGTCGTCGGCGGGCTGCAGCGTGAAGGTTGGCTTCTGCCAGATCTGCGGCTGGACCTCAGACTGGGCTTCACGGACGGCCAGCTCAGTGCGGAAGTAGACGTAGATCCGCGTCTCGCTGGGGATGAAGCCGAGCGACCCGCGTTTGATCTCATTCTCTTCCATGTAGGCTCCCTCGCCATCGGCGAAGGCGTGCGGCGCCAGCTCCCAAGCTCCGTCTAGTTCTCGCTTGTAATGGACTGCGAAGATCCGCCAGAGCGCCACATCCGACAGATCGATCGGCATGTGGTGCAAGTACCCGTCATACATGGGGCGACCTCCATTCTTGGTTGATGGGGTGCTTCCAGCGATCACATGGAATAGGGACCGCAAACGCTACCGTCCTCAGTTTCCCATACTCGATGCGACCAATGAGCAGGGTTATACCATGTGCTCCCCTTTCTCCCACCTGTAGGGGGCCGTGTGTGGCGCGTGCCTACCCTCGACGTCTATGATCCGCACAGGCGCGTTCCGTGGCGCGCCCACCACACAGGGCACGCGCTGCGGCGCGCGGAGAAAAGCCGGCGACGATACGCCCCCTCCCCGCGCGTCCCTGGCCCTCTCCCCTCGACTGACGACTATTCGGCCTGCACCCCCGCACTGCCGGCGAGACCGCCACTTTTACGCGTGACGCCGCGACGGCCGCGCAGTTTCGCATCCTGAAAGACGTTCGTTTTATAGGGGGGTCATCCGAATAAACATGTACCTATTTTGCCCTCTTTTGCCCTTGATATTAATGCTTATGAGCATGTATAATTAGGGTGTAGGGAATAAAAAAGACGGGCCGCCAGCCCTAGACAAGCTTTTGGGCGACCCGTCTCCACAGACCCCCTACAAGGGAGTTCACCTTATGGTAGCACAGGCCCAGGATACCTCTACCCACTTATCCCCGATCCCTGACGGGAGGGGCCGCGCGCTCACCCCCCAGGAGCGCGGACGGTTGGGCGGGCAGGCGACGTTCGCCCGCTACGGGCGCGCGCACTACAGGAAGATCGGCGCGGTCGGGTTCGCCCGCGCTATCGAAGCGGGCTGGGGCGAGTACCTGCTAGCGAAGCTGGCGCCGTCGTACCGCGCCAAGTTCGGGCGCGATCCGGTGTTAGGGCGCAACAAGGCGGGTGATAAGGTCCGTGCGGAGGCGCGCAAAGCGACGCCCGCTCTCGGCGTGTGCGCGTGGCTCGGCTGCACCGCGCCAGCGACCGAGCGGCACCACATCGACGGCTGGCAGGTCAGCCCCGCTACGTGCGGCCTCTGCGACGCGCACCACGCGGAGCTAGAGCACTTGTGGCGGGACGCGCTCCGGCGCCACCGCCCGTATGCGCGCACGCAGGAGCCGCCCACCAAGCGCGCTATTGCCATCAGCGCCGGCGTCGGCCTCGACGACGCGATTCCCTTCTAACTAACTCACACAAGGGCTGGCGCGCGTGGAGGAAGCGCGCCGGCCCACCCCACCGTAGAGGAGAAAGCACCCATGGGCATGAACCAGATGATAGTCTTGCAGTCAGGGCGGGACACGCAGGAGGCGCAAGACGCGCCCGAGGCGCAGCCCTACCCGTTCAACGCGGCCCCGACGACCCTCTTTGAGGTGATCGACCGGGCGGTAAGCGCCGTGATCGACCACCTCAACCGCTGGGACGACCTCGACGAGCGCGAGGGCGAGGACGAGGCTCACTTCGAGGCATACGTCCGCTGGCGCGTCGCCATCATCGACGACGCGGCGGTCCAGGCGCGCACCCTCATGGCCGGGGACAGCCTGGCCGCCGAGGGGAGCCGCTGGCTCGACGCCCACGCCCACGCGTAGCGGGCCTAAGCGCGACCGATAGACGGACGCCGGCCGGGGGGGACGTTACCCCGGCCGGCCATCGCGCCCAGGAGCAGGAGGAGGATCGACCCATGGTGAAACCGAATGGCGTCAGAGGGCGCGGCCGCGTGGCCGGTGTGCGCAAAGGGCCGGGCCTCCCCCGCCCGACGCGGTACGATAAAGGGGACACGACGAGGGGGAGGAGATACGTGCCAGTAGTCATCGACGGCACGGCGCATTACACGACGACCGAGGCGGCCGCGCTGTTAGGTATCCAACCGGGTGCGGTACGGGACGCCATCGCGCGGGGCGCGCTCGCCTACCGGCCCATCGCTCCGGGGCAGAACATGGTCCCGGAGCCCGCGCTTGAGGACTATAAGCGCAAGCGGTTAGGGCGCCGCGGCCGGCCCAAGGGCGCGAAGAACAAGCCGAAGACCGCGACGACCCCCGACACCCCTGCTGTAGGGCGGGAGGGCGACGCATGATCGCGTCTGCGACGCATAGGAGAGGAGACACGATGGATAGGACCGGGCGCGACGCCGGGCCGGGACGCGGCGCCAAGGCCGCGCACGACCGCACCATGGGAAGCCCGCTAGTGCGCCTCATCGCTGGCGAGGGGCGCGAGTTCGGCCCCGAGGAGTGGGCGCACATGCTGGGGATATTGGAGGGCCACATGGCCCTGCAACGCCGCCAGGACCAGCGGGCCGTCGACGCGGCCATGGGGATCGTGGTGGCCACGGCCCCACCGGACGCGGAAGTGACGCAGCGGGCGGGCGCGTCGCCGGCGGGGCTGGCATTGCTGGCCGAGTTCGGGGGCTTCGACGCGGGCGCCTGGCCGGCCGTCCGCGCGATCCTGGAGCACTACGACGCCCTCATGCGGCTGGACCCGACGCGGGACGTTCGGCCGGAGCTGGCCCCCCGGACGGAACCGCTCGACGTCGCGGCGTATCGCGCCCGCAAGCAGGGGCCGCCGGGGGCGAGCGAAGAATGAGCGCCTGCCCCATGCCATGCAGCCCAAGCGCCGGGTCCGAGTCCGGGGCCTGTTTACGTGGACAAGTCGCAACGCGGAAGGCCTGCTCGTGTATAATGAGCGCGCGCTAATAGTACGCGTGTCCTAGCAGATGCTCGCGCCCACGCTCGCGCCCCGCACACGGACAGGGTTTCACGCCACTTCCCTTTGTTGGAAATCTAGAATGGGACTGTCCAGCCCTGTGGCTGTGAACACGAGTCGCCGTCCGTCTGGGAAACATGGCCGCGCTTCGGCTACCTTAACGCACACGGCGACAAGATCGCGGTTGAGCTGGCGATCGTTGAAGGACCGCAGTTCGACCCTCACCACGTCCGTCCCCCAGATCACCCGGCCCGGCAGTTGGAAGAACGGCGCGAGGCGCTGCCACGTCGCGTGGGCGTAGGACGGCGGAAACCATTGGTCCCGTGCCCACATTCCGAGATTCGCTAACGCCAGCTTCATGACGGTCATGACCTGATCCTTGCCGTTGTCGAGCTCGTGCATCGTTCGTTCGCGCGCCGCCAGGTCCTCCAGTTCGCGCAAGAGCGTTCGCTGCTCCCGGCAATACCGCTCGCACTTGTCCCATTCGGCGCGATAAGCGTCGTGCGCCTTGTACGCGCGCTGGCACAGTGCATCCACCTCGGCATCGACCGTAGCCTTGCGTGCCTTGGCCTCCGCGCGGTAGATGGGTTCCGGCACACCGCGCTTCTCCAATTCGGCCTAGTGTTAGGGTCGCTGTCACGAAGTGCAAGGTAGCTTGATAGAGATGCGTTAAAGCCTATTGCATAACCGGACGGTGTAGGTTGTGATCGCTGCCATCATGTGCACTGCGGTGACGCTGCTACTCATCGAGCGGTGGCATGCCAATCAGCGCGCGTACGGGTGAGAGGGCAAGCGGTACGATAGCGCATAAGCCTGCGACAGCTCCGACCCACAGCGTGTCCCCCACCCCGATCACGCCGGCGAGAGCACCACCCAGGACGCTGCCCAGTGGGATGGTACTCCAACTGATAAACCGCGTGGTGGCCCCCATACGACCACGCAGCCGCTCCGGCGTGACACCCTGGCGTAGGCTCGCCCCGTTGATGTTATAGATCACAAGGCCGAAGGAGCGGAGAAATTGCGCGGCAGTCAAGACGGGGAGGGGAGCCGCAGTTGGAGCGAGCGGCACGAGCAAGAACCCCACGGCGTTGAGGCTGGCGGCGCCGACAATCGTCCAGCCAAGGCCGAAGCGTCGTGTCAGAGGGCCGGCGCTAGCGGCGCCCGCGAGTAAGCCGATATTCCCGAGCCCAAAGATCAAGCCGATGATGCCCGTCGTCAGACCCAAGCTGCGCACCAGGTAGATCAGCAGGACCGCCTCCAGCACGGAAACGCCGACGTTGAACAGGGCTCCTGACGCGGCCAGGGCACGCAGCACACGGTGCCCCAGCACGTATCGCAGGCCGATGCCGATCTCGCTGTGCAGACGGGGGGAGGGTGCGCCGGCGTCCGCACGCGGCGCGGGCGCCGGTTCGGGTCGTCGGACGGCGACGAAGAGAAGGGCCGACGCGACGAAGCTGAGCACATCGCCGAGGAGGGCCCCTGGGGCCGTTAACAAGGCGATCAGGACACCGGCAAGGCCCGGACCGCCGATGCGCGCCCCCGCACGGCTCACCTCAAGCATGGAGTTGCCCGCGACGAGATCGTCGCGGCTGATCACCGTCGGGAGGTACGCTTGGTAGGCGACATCGAAGACGCCGTCGAAGAGGCCGACGACGAACACGACGAGGTAGAGCTGCCAGAGCGCCGCCGCGCCGAGGGTAAAGGCGAGAGGGATGACCAACAGGGCGAGGGCACGCCCACTATCGCTGCCGATAAGCAAGGGCCGGCGCCGCACCCGGTCAACCCAGACGCCGGCGGGGAGGCTGATGAGGACGACGGGCACAAACTCAACGGCGCGCAGGATACCGACCTCTAGCGGCGTGGCCTTGAGGGTCATGATGGCGATCAACGGCACGCCGAGAAAGGTAATTTGGGTCCCGAACTGGCTGATGGTCTCCGCCGCCCATAGCGTCAGGAAGTCTCGGCGTTGCCACAGGCGCTGTGACTTTTGATTCCTGGCTCGTGACGTGTTGTCCCCCTGACGCGTATTTGTGCCGGTACCCAACACCCACTGTATACCATGCACGAGGGACTGCGGGGGGGCTAACAGGACGGTTCCGTTGGCCCCCCATCCAGATTGGGGTGATATGGCACACCGCAGGTGCCGGGACCCTTACAGCCTATCCGAAAAGTAGGTGAGCATGACGCAGCTTGCGATAGATGATGAGGACGGCGGCGAGCTGCACCAAAGCGAGGTAATTGTCCACCTTCTTCTCCCAGCGGATAAGCAGGCGGCGGAAGCGGTTGAACCAGGCATGGGCGACCTCGACGACCCAGCGCCGGGGTGGATGGCGGTCGGGGTCACCGGGGGGCGGCAGCGGCTGGGCGGCGCTGGCCTTGGGTGGAATGTGGGGAACATAGCCATGCGCACGGGCCGTGTCCCGACAGGCGTCATAGTCATAGCCCCGATCCAGGCACAACTGGGGGCGCTCCGCGTCAGGGGTGTCTGCGGGCACGGCAGGGACCTCGATCATGAGCGCATCGAGCAAGGCGTCGAGCTTCTTCATGTCGGTGCGATTGGCCCCGGACACGATGCAGGCCACCGGCACGCCCGTGCCCTCGGTCAACAGATGGCGTTTGGTGCCGCATTTGCCCCGGTCGGTCGGGTTGCTACCCGTACATTCGGCTTCTCCAGGCCCCCTTTTTTGCCGCGCGGTGCTTTGATCAAGCAGCCGTCGGCGGATTGCCAGTGGAGATCGAGGCCCACGAACTCGTCGTAGTCCTCTAAGAGGAGGGTCCAGGCCCGGGCGAAGGCCCCCGTCTCCACCCATTCTTGGAAGCGATCATGCACGGTGGACTTGGGGCCGAACGCCCGCGGCACGGCTCCCCACTGGGTGCCGGTGCGCAGCACCCAGATCACGCCATCAAACAGGGGGCGGTCGTTCGTGCGGGGCCGGCCCGGTTTCTTGCGGGGCTTGACCACCACCAGCAGGGGCGCGAGGCGCGCCCACAGCGCGTCATCCGCGCGCCAAATCGTGGGGTCATCTTTCGGAGCGGCAGCGGTCACAGGGTCAGGAGGAAGGGAGGCCATGGGTAGGAGTCTTTCAGGTGCAGGAGAGAGGTAGACGCCGTGAGGCCCACGACGCTACCTCTACTTTACCATAACTACCACTTTTCGGATAGGCTGTTAGGGTCCGCTCGAGAATAACGTAGTCCAAAATTTCGCTCCATTCGAGCATGAATGGGTGCAAATAGTGATGACGTTATTCACATTCACTGACACATTGACGGACCCTTAGCTGTTTAGCTGGTGTGCTCCAGTTCCACGCGATAGACCGTATCCCAGGAGCGGTCGCATACATACATATACGTCCCGTCGGGGGTGAAGCGGGCGCAACTCGGCTCCTGGAAGCCGGCGAGGATGGGTTCGGCGAAGCGTGAGTAGCCGCCAGCATGCGGGATGCGCTTGATCACCCCTGTGGTCCGTTCCGCGACGTAGACGCTACCATCGAGCGGATCGGTGGTCATGCCGAGCGGCATGGTCAGGCCCCACGCATAGCGCCGGTTGCGCAACTCATCGAAGGTGCCGCCCGGTGTCACGTCGAAGATTGCACCCAGGGCAGCATGCCCCAGGAGCAGGCGGTCGTCTTTGATACCGCCGGTCCAGTGTCCACCGCACCCGAGGAGTTTCCGATAGGGCTCCGCCGTGACGACGACGGGGAAATTGGACACGTAGGCATGCTTCTCCGTCGTGAAGCACTCACCGGGCACAACCTCGGCGATGCCAACCATTGTGTCGTTGGAGAAGGAAGTGAAAATCCTCCGCCGGAATTCGAACAACCCGTACGGATGATCCACGCCCTCAAACATGATGGCTGCGGCCGACGCGGCACCCGGCGTCGTGATGTCATAGATGCGCCCGCTACCGGAGTCGGCGACCAGGATGCGCCCGTCTGCCAGCGGCAAGATGCCGCCCGGATGCCGTAGGTTCCATGCATGCTGGCCCATAGACTGGTCGATGTAGTCGCCAGGCTCGGTGATGTCGCGCACCCGGCCCGCCCCGTATTCACTCACCAGGACCCGCCCGTCCGCTGTCAGGCCCATGTGACTGGGCAAGGCAAGGCCCGTCGCATGCACGGCCACATCTCTGACGCGGTAGACGCCCCTGTCCACCCCTGATGACGGACTGAGCAGATCGGTGACATCATTGAGCGTTGTCAAAGGCTTCTCTTGCACGACCATGGTTTCCCTCCCTTTGCTGTGGCAACACGCCCGCTCCATCTGGAGTGTCCTGGGCTTCAACTGCTCATGATCCATAGCAGTCGCGATCATGAGCCCACACCACATGTTCATCTTATGACACTTCGGGTGTGCTGTCTGCCATCCAAACAGGCCATCCATGCCCCCCTGCGGCCATCCGGCAGGGCGCACCCCAGCCCTCTGAGAGGGCCATCGGATGGCGGGTCCGGAGGGCTAGAACGCCCGATGGCGCCGGTGGGGCCGACTAGTGATCGGCCATCCAGCGAAATGCGAATTTCAACTCTTCCGTGGAGGTAACGCCGAGCTTGGCCTTGATGCGCGCGATGTCGCGCTTGACCGTACCCACGCTGGCGCCTATAGCCGCCGCAACCTGGGCATGGGAACGATCGGCAGCGACCAGGGCCAGAATCCGCTGCTGGTGCGGTGTGAGGGGGCGGCGCGGGGCTTGTGCATGCACGGCGAGGCTGCGGTCCCGCAGGTCGCGCAGCGTGGTCAGCACCTCGATGAGGCCGACGCTCGCCGGCAACCACTTTAGACCACCGCGCGCGATCTGGGTGATGTGGCGCCGGAAGTCCTCGTGGTTGGGTGCCGTGAGGTCGTAGATGATGTGGACGTCCACGGCCGTGTGCTGGACGATTTCGCTACAGCGCACCTCGTCCTCAGAGCGGGCTAGCGAGCAATCGACGACGATGAAGTCGTTCGGGCCGGCGTGGACGGCAGCCCGATGCACGGCGGCGACGGTCCCGACAACCGTGAGGGGGATACCGACTTCGTCGAAGGCACAGGGGAGCATCGCCGTGAAGTCTGAGTTGCTCTCCAGTAACGTGGCATGCATGAAAGAGACTCCTTTCCTGTGCGGCGCCAACCGCACCGTGTCCATCGGACGCGACGCCCAACCGGGCGCTCATCGATCTGTGTCCCTATGGTCGCGCCCTCCTCGACCCTCGACCAACCAGGTGGGTGCCGCTTCTGCTCCTGGCAACAGCACTTCGTCCTTGTCCACCCGCAGCTTGCCCGTGCTCGTTACTTCCACTATACTCCTCTATCGGGCCAAAAGAGCCGACACCAGCCCTTGTCGGAACTTCAGGGCGACCTGATCGTGCGTCTTTTTGGCGGAGAGGAGACCGCGGTGAAACGGCAGTGGACGGCGGACGATCTGGGGGAACACTGGGCGGTGCTCCCCTCGGACCTGGAGCTCCTGGCGCACAAGACCGGCGCGACGCGCCTCGGCTATGCGCTCCTGCTCAAGTATTTCCAAATCGAGGGGCGCTTCCCGCCGGCGAAGGGTGACATCCCGGCCGCAGCCATCGTCCACGTCGCCCAGCAGATCGGCGTGCCCCCCGAGCACTATGCTCAGTACGACTGGGACGGGCGCACGATCAAGTACCACCGTACACAGATCCGCGACGCGCTGGGGTTCCGCGAGGCGACGGTGGTGGACGCCGACGACCTCGCCGCCTGGCTCTGCCGCGAGGTGCTGCCCCATGAGTACCGCCCCGCGCAGGTACAGGCGGCGATCTACGCACGCTGCCGGGCCAGCCATATCGAGCCCCCGGCCGCCGGACGCATCGACCGCGTGATCCACTCGGCGCTGCGCACCTATGAAGACGCGTTATATCGGGCCGTGCGGGGGCGCATCGGACCGGAGGGCCTGGCACGGATTGACGCGCTGCTCGCTCCCGACAAGGGACCCGACGAGGGACCGGACGAGGCGGAGGAGGGAGCGACCGCGCTTGTCGGGGGGCGGGACGCCGAGGCGGCCACCGTGACATTGCAGGACCTCAAGGCCGACACCGGCCGCATGAGCCTGGACAACGTGCTGGCCCAGGTCGCTAAGCTCCGGCGCGTGCGGCGCCTCGACCTGCCGCCCAACCTCTTCGGGGGCGTCTCACCCAAGGTGGTGCAGGCGTACCGGCAGCGCGCGGCAGCGGAGGCGCCGAGCGAGCTGCGCGCGCACCCGGACGCGGTACGCGTCACGCTCGTCGCGGCCTTATGCCTGCTACGGTCCCGGGAGATCACCGATGGACTGATCGACCTGCTCATCGCCATGGTGCATAAAATCGGCGCGACGGCCGAGCGTAAGGTCAAGAAGGAGTTGCTCGATGACCTCAAGCGCGTGACCGGCAAGACAAACCTGCTCTACCACATCGCCGAGGTGTCCGTCGCGCACCCCGATGGGGTCATCCGCGACATCATCTGGCCTATAGCCGGCGGCGAGCAGACGCTGCGCGACCTGGTGCGCGAATACACGTCGACCGGCCCGGCCTACCGGCTGCACGTCCAGACACACCTCCGCGCCTCGTATCGAGCGCATTACCGGCGCGTCCTCCCCGACCTACTCGACGCGCTGGAGTTCCGTTCCAACAACGCCGCTCACCGCCCGGTCATCCGTGCCCTCGCCCTGCTCAAGAGGTACGCGGCAAGCAAGAGCCGCCTGTTCGCGCCCACGGAGGACGTGCCGATCGACGGCGTCGTGCCGCCCGGCTGGCTCGACACCGTGATGCACACGGATGGCACGGGCCGTGCGCGTGTCGACCGTATCAACTACGAAATATGCGTCTTGCAATCTCTGCGTGACAAGCTGCGCTGCAAAGAGCTATGGGTCGTCGGGGCCGATCGCTACCGCAACCCCGACGATGACCTGCCGGCCGATTTCGACCTTCAGCGCGCCGCCTACTACGAGGCGTTGCGCCAGCCCCTCGACGCCGACGTGTTCATCGCGGAGTTGCAGGACGAGATGGCGACGGCGCTGGTGGCGCTCGACCGCGCGATGCCTGGGAACGCCGGGGTGCAGATCCTGCCCAGGGACAACGGCTGGATCAAGGTCTCCCCGCTCGATCCGCTGCCCGAGCCGCAGAACCTCGCCCGCCTGAAGGGTGAGATCGGTCGGCTCTGGCCGATGACCAGCCTGCTTGACATGCTCAAGGAGGCCGACCTGCGCGTCGACTTCACGCACGCCTTCACCAGCGGGGGGCAGCGCGAGATCTTGGACCCGAACACGCTACGGCGACGCCTGCTGCTCTGCCTCTATGGATTGGGGACCAACACCGGGCTCAAGCGTATCGCCGCCGGCGAGCACGACGAGAGTCATAGCGACCTGCGCTACGTGCGCCGCCGCTTCATCACGCGCGATCACCTGCGCGACGCCATCGCGCGGGTGGTCAACGCCCTGTTCGAGGTCCGCAACCCCCAGGTGTGGGGCGAGGGCACGACCACCTGCGCCTCGGACTCCAAGAAGTTCGGGGCGTGGGACCAGAACCTGCGCACTGAATACAGTCAGCGGCACCACGGCGCCGGGATAATGGTGTACTGGCACGTCGAGAAAAAGTCGGCGTGCATCTACTCCCAGATCAAGACGGTTTCCTCATCCGAGGTGGCCGCCATGATCGAGGGCGTGCTGCGCCACTGCACCGACATGACCGTAGAAAAGAACTTCGTTGACTCCCACGGACAGTCGGAGATCGCCTTCGCCTTTACCAGGCTCCTCGGCTTCCAGCTCATGCCGCGCCTCAAGGGCATCCACGCACAGAAGCTCTACCGTCCGTTTGCTGGCCAGAAGGACGCCTATCCGCACCTGCAGCCAATCCTGTCACGGCCCATCAACTGGGACCTCATCAGGACGCAATACGACGAGATGGTGAAGTTCGCCACGGCGTTGCGGCTGGGGATGGCCGAGACCGAGGCCATCCTGCGCCGCTTCACACGCACCAGTGTGCAACACCCCACCTACGCCGCGCTGGCTGAGCTCGGCAAGGTGGTCAAGACCATTTTTCTCTGTTCCTACTTACGCGACCCCGCTGTGCGGCGCGAGGTGCATGAGGGCCTCCAGGTAGTCGAGAACTGGAACAGCGCCAACAATTTCATCCACTACGGCAAGGGCGGCGAGATCGCGACCAACCGCCTCGACGATCAGGAGGTGTCCGTCCTATGCATGGCGCTCGTCCAGAACGCCCTGTGTTTCGTGAATACTCTGATGATCCAGCGCGTGCTGGCGGAGCCCGCCTGGATGGAACGCATGACGCCGGAGGACCTACGCGGACTGACGCCGCTCATCTACGCCCACGTCAACCCGTATGGCGTGTTCCGCCTCGACATGGACGAGCGCCTGGTCCTAGAGGAGAAGGGGGCCACGGGATGAGCGCATCCACGACCGCCTCCCCGGTGCGGATGCCCGCGCGCAAAAAGGCGCGAGAGTTGGCCCGCCACCTGCGCGGCGAGCACCCCGACTACGATTATCTCAAACAGATCTTCCGGCATCTGCGCGCGGAGCTGGAGATCGAGATCCCCCGCGCGCCGAAAAGGTTGCCCCACGTCCCCAGCGAGGACGAGATCCGGCGCTACTACGAGACGGTGTGGCAGGGCCGCCGCCCGGGGGACATCGTGCTGATCAAGACGCTGCTCTATACGGGCGCGCGCGTGAGCGAGGTAGTCAACATCCGGCTCGCCGACGTCGACCTCGACCGCTGTCAGATGCGGATCAATCAGGGTAAAGGCGGGAAGGACCGTGTCGTCCCTTTCCCCAACGCGTTCAAGGAGACGCTGGCGCTGCACATGGACCGGCTACGCGAGCGGCAGGCGATCTACCTCTTCGAGTCGTCGTGGAAGAAGAAGTACAGCGATCGCGGGGTCCGGCGCCTGTTAGAACGCTACGCCGCCGCCGCCGGGTTGGAGCGCAACGTGTCGCCGGACCAACTGCGCCACTTCCTGCTGACGTGGCTCAAGAAGCAGGGGATCGACGACGCCTTGATCCAGCCGTACTCGGGGCACGCCACCCGCAAATCGCTGGAGATCTACTCGCGCCTATCTATTGGAGAGGCGCAAGACGAGTACAACCGCGTCATCGACCGTTTCCCCGTCTAACTCAGCGCTTTTTGGCACGCTACCTTGCACTTCGTGACAGCAACCCTAACACTAGGCCAATTCCCACAACCCCAGGTTCAACTCGCGATACAGGGTCAGGGCTTCGCGCCACACCTTGTCGATGGAAATCTAAAACGAGACAGCGTATGCACGTTTTTGTCCCCCGCCTGTTCCCTACTATCGACCTCAAACGAACCGCCCGCATCATCGTTCCTGTCGTTCCCCCCTGCACAGCGCCACCACCAGCAGAAGCCCTTGCCTTCCGACGCGTGTTCGCGTACTATTGGGTGAGGCGCAAATAGTTCGGTCGGGAGCGAACAGTAGATGTATAGCGTGGACGTAGACTTCGCGCCGGCCTATGAGCTCATCGTCAGCCTCGTCGCCTTTCGGGCGAACAAGGAGCACAAGACGCTGGCGTTGGGACCGGCGTGGGCGGCGCAGGTGCGAGACCGCCTACCTCCGCCGGTCGTGGCAGACATCGGTACAGCGGATGGGATGTTGCTCTTGCCGTTGCTCATCCCTGTGGTCTGGCGCGCGTCTCGGCGTCTGGATGCCGACGCGTTCGTTGACTGGCTGCGTGCGATGGCGACAGACGAGGTGGCCGAGCGCTTGGCGCCCTATGTAGCGGCCGGTGATCGGCCGACGGAGTCGGATATGGGGGTGCAACGCGATCGTTGCGTCCATATTCTCGGCCTGTGGCACGACCACTACTTCCGGCATCTGGACACGGAGATCATCGTGGGGCTCGACCGTGATGCGATCGCGTGGCGACGTCTCCTCGTCACGGTGCCGCCGCAGGACCTCGTGGAAGAGGCGACGCGCGGCGTGTATCTGGAACCAACGGCGGCTGTCGATAGCGTCCTATTGATCCCGCAGTACCACTATTGCCCGTGGACCATCTATCATCGCCTCGGCCGCCTCAAGATCTATCTGTATCCCGCGGACACATCGCGGGTGGCGCCGGGCGCCCTATCGCCAGACCTTATGCGGACCACGCGCGCCTTGTCGGATGAAAGTCGCATGCACATCCTGCGCTTCCTCGCGACGGGCGCGCATAGCTTCACCGATGTGGTGCGACAGACAGGCCTGGCGAAGAGCACGGTGCATCAACATCTGGGCGTGCTGCGGGCGGCGGGATTGGTGCGCGTCCACGATGGAGGCATGCAGTCGGGGACATACAGTTTGCGCCCCTATGTGATAGAGCGCCTCGGGGATCAGCTCGATGCGTTTCTGCACCCCGAGCGGAAAGCGTTGGCCGTAGACGCATCAGATGGCTAGCCAATGAGAGGAGGACAGACCATGGACGTACCCATCAGCCCCCGCATCGCGGCTGTACAGCGCGCGGTCGAGGAGGGCCGCGACGCGGACCTCGACGCGTTCTGGCATGACATCGCCCAACACGGCGCGCCCTTGATCGAGCCAGGCCCGGATGCCGACCATGCGCTGGTGACCTTCCTCTGGCGCGCCGCAGGGACGGCAGCCCCTGTCGTCGTGGTCGGTGGCCTCGCCCACGCGGATGTGGACCGGGATCGCCTCGTCCACCTGCCGGAGACCGACCTCTGGTACCGCACCTACCTCGCTCCGGCTGACGTGCGCACAGTCTACCGGCTCAGCGTTGACGGCCCGCTCGGACCCACAGTGAAGGAGGCCATGCGCCGCTTCTTCATGGCGCAGCCCGATCCGCTCAATCCGCGCACCTACGTCGTCCCCACGGATACCGAGCGCCCGGACGCGACGGGCGGCGTGGCCTCCGTGCTGGAGGCGCCGGGGGCGACGCCGCAGCCCTGGGTCGCGCCCCGTTCCGCTGTCCCCACGGGTTGTGTCGACCTGCATCGTCTGCGGAGCGCCATCCTAGATAACGAGCGGCGTGTCTGGGTCTACACACCGCCGGGGTACACGTCCACGGGCGCTCCCTACCCCGTCGTCCTTCTCTTCGACGGCAGCGAATACAGCGGCCGCCTCGTGCCCACGCCCACGATCCTCGACAACCTGATCGCGGCTGGCCGCGTCCCCCCGCTTGTCGCTCTCCTGCCCGATAGCCTCGATAGTGAGACCCGGAGCCGCGAGTTGCGCCCCTCCTCGCCGTTCGCTACGTTCGTCACCGACGAGTTACTGCCCTGGGCGCGCCAGCTGTACCACATCACCACGGAGCCCGCGTTGAGCGTCGTGGCCGGATCGAGCGCCGGGGGCTTGACCGCGGCGTCGATCGCGCTGCGTCACCCCGATGTCTTTGGCAACGTGCTCTCTCAGTCGGGCTTCGTCGTGTGGAAGCCAGAGGATGACCCGCGCGATCACTGGCTTGCGCGGCAGATCGAGGACCATCCAGCCGTCCCCCTACGCTGGTACCTGGATGTGGGGGTCCTCGAAGACACGCCGCGTCCTGATGGGGGCGCGACGATGGTCGAGGTGAATCGCCGCCTGCGTGACGTCTTGCGGGCCACAGGCTGTGATGTCCGGTACGCGGAGTTCAGTGGCGGCCACGATTACCTTTGCTGGCAAGGTACCCTTGCCGACGGTCTCGTGGCGCTGCTCGGAGCAGGCGCGGTCGCCAGCGCGGGCGCGCCATGAACGCAGCCCGGTCGAGCGGAAGGGGGGAGGATGGATGACGGACAGCGACGTGCGGCGAAAGCACGCCTGATCGCGGGGATGCTCCAGGGTCAACCCTGGCACGTCGCCGCGGGGATGGCCGGTCTACCGATTAAACGGGCCACGGCCTATCGTCTGGTGCGGAAGGCGCGGTTGCAGGGGGACGCGGCGCTCTGCGATGGGCGGCACGGTCACGCCTCGAAGCTACGCGCGCCGATACGGCACTGGCTGGTCGACTCCTGCCGTGCCTCTCCCCCTATCGCGAGCTGGGAGGTGCAGACCATGCTCGTTGAGCGCTTCGGCATCACCGTCAGCGTCCGTCAGATTAACAACGTCCGCGCCGCTCTCGGTGTGAGCAGAGTTCCACATCAAGGGGCGGGGCAGGGCGTGGGGGGAAAATGGGGACCTCGGCGCGCCGCTTAAACAGGACTGGCAGGACGGCGCGGGGGGACTCCTCCTGCTCGCCGCCGCGCACGAGACCAACCTCATCCCCGCGCTCGAGGATGCCTTTCCACGCACTGAGGGACCGCTCGCCCATCTGACCCCGACGAGCGGCCGGATGCTGCTCCTCACCCTGCTCTTCCTCAACGCTGTCGGCCTGCGCCGTACCTATGATCTACGCGCCTACGTTGGCGACGGCCTGGCCCTGCTCACCGGCCGCCACCGCGCCTACGGCTATCGGTATGTCGAACACTTCCTGTCCACCCTCGCCGGTGCCGGCGGCGCGGAACTCCTCACCGACGTGCTCGCCGCCTGGACGGGAGCACTATGGCGGCCCCAGCCCCGAGCGGCGACCGCTACCCCGCACCTTCCTTTCTATGTCGATGGACACCGGAAGGCCGTGTTCAGTGATCGGCTGATCCCGCGTGGCTTGGTGGCGCGGCGCGGCGTCATTCTCGGGTGCCGCGCGCTCACCCTCTTGCACGACATTGGCGGACACCCTCTCCTCGCCACGACCGCTCGCGGCGATCTGCACCTGACCGCAGGCGTGCCGGCCCTGTTGGCCCGCTTCGCCCGAGCGACCGATGCCCCGCCCGTGCGTCGGCTCGTGATCGACCGCGAGGGCATGGCGGCGGAGTTCCTGGCCCTACTGGCCGGCGACGGCTGCGACGTGGTGACCGTCCTGCGCGCCGACCAGTACACCGGCCTGGCTTCCTTCACCGATGTCGGCCCCTTCGTCCCCTTCCAGTACGACCGGCAGGGGGCGCTCGTGCGCGAGGTCGCGCCGGCGCGCTTCTCGCTGGCGTTGCCCGACCATCCAGGCGACCGACTCGACCTGTGGGTGGCCCTCGTGCGCGACCTGCGCGCACAGGTCCCGTGCCCACAGCCCCCGGCGACCCCGCACGTCCCCTATGCATGGCTGGAAGATCTCGACCCTACGGACACCGCCTGGTATCGGGAAGGCTGGACGGCGACGCCGGCCCCGGCCGCGCCGACCGCGCCCAAGCTCATTCCCATCGTGACCACGGCCGCTGGCCTGGACGCGGCCGATCTGGCGCGGACGTACTTCAATCGGTGGCCCCAACAAGAAAACGTGATCAAGGATTGGTTATTGCCGTTAGGATTGGACACCAATCACGGCTATGCGAAAGCGCCCGTCGAGAACTCGGAGGTGGCCAAGCGACGCGGGGGGCTGGAGAAGCGCCGGGCGAACGCGGAGCGGTGGGCGCAGGGGGCACGGCGGCGCTATGAGCGGGCGACCAAGCGGTACAGCCGCTTCTGGAAGGCCGCGCAGGAGCGTGAGCACACCCTCAGGGAGTCGCGCTTCGTGCATCTTTGGGAAATCTAGAATGAGACTACACGGGCGATGATCTCATTCTAGATTTCCCGGATTAGCGTGTGGCGCAACACCCTGACGGAGACCTCCCGATGTGTCCGATCGACGACCCCCTTATCCATTTCTCCCGCGTCGTGGCGGGCCTGATCTCCTTCGCGCTGCCGTTCGTGGTCGTCGCGGGCGTGCTGGGCGTCCTCGGCATGTTCGCGTATGCGCTGCACGAGCGGTTCGAGTGGTATATCCTCAAGCCCCTCTGGTTCCGCCGCTCGTTCTATCTGGTGGTACTCGCCGTCGTCGTCTTCGCCGCCTTGCGGGGATATGGCGGCGCCTGTCACCTGCGCCTGGCGTGACCTGAGCCGGTCCCCTCCGTCCTTGCTCGGCACCCGCTCTGTTCGCCTCCCGCCCTCCCTGTGCCCGTCGTACGTCCGATAGTCCCATCTTATCGCCCGTAGCCGGATGCGCTATACTATCCCTATCCTATTAACGAGAGGGGGGCGTATGGCGATGACTGGTAGTATCGGGTTCAGCCAAGGTGTGACGAGTCCGTGGGTTCAATTGCAGCAGAGGGCGGTCAACATGGCGCAGGTGCTGTACGTCGAGTTCGAGGGGAAAGGCGATCAATTGTGCGCCACCCTTGTCTGTCACTTTCAGAGATAAATGACGTACTATCTTCAGCGATATGTGGCGGAGTAGAGGGCCGTTCGTGGAAGCGGCTAACCTTTCGTGAAGTGAAAATTTACCACTATCAAGCTATATGCACGGTCGTTTGACGGCTCTCAGGCACGATTCACTACGCAGAAGGGACATTCCGTCTAGTGAAGCGGCGGAGCCCTCACTTCGTCACTGCGCCACTTATCGCTGAAGATATACCGCCATCAAGCTCGGAAGATGACACCCTTGTCTTCTCGTTAAGCAAACCTGTGTCGATCACGGCGGCGAGTGGGGCTGGTGAAATGGGCGCGCTAACCCTTGGAGGAGCCGACGCGCAGGCCGTGCAGAAGTGGATTTTCGACCATCGCTATATCTCCCTGAAGTAGCCACGGGGAAGCGCAAGGATGCCGCAATTGGACACCACGTCAGAAGAAGACAAGGCGAGCGAGTTAATCACGGCCGGAGCCGAACTGGCCGGAGCACTCGCGACGACGGCGGCGGGCTTCCTCATCGCCGGCCCGGTCGGTGCGTTCGGTGGTGCTGTCGGCGGTCTTGCCCTCAAGCAAGCCTTGACCAAGGTCGGGGCGGACATTCATGACCGCATGCTGGGACCTCGGGAGAGAGTACGGATAGGGGCCGCAGGCACCTACGCCATAGCTCGAATCGAGCGAAACCTGGGAGAAGGTCAGTCTCCACGCGACGACGGCTTCTTTGAGGCGAAAGAGCAGGAGCGGTCGAAAGCGGAAGAAGTGCTCGAGGGGGTGCTACTCAAGGCTAAGAATGATCATGAGGAGAAGAAGGCGCAGTACCTCGGCAACCTGTTCGGCAATGTAGCCTTCGACCGATATCTATCCGCGAGCGAGGCGAACTTGATCCTGAAGTACGCGGAAGAAATGACCTACCGGGAATTGCTCTGCGTTGCTCTGCTGGGGAGGAGCGCGGGATTTAATCTGCGCTCCTCCCCATTCCCGAGTCAGGTGACGTACGCGACGCTTGGCGTCTTGCATGAGCTTTACGATCTCGCCAGGCGGGACATCATCCGCCAACAAGCACCCGGGGCTGATGCGGGCGAGATCATTCTCGAGTTGCGCCAGATCGTGCCGGCACACTTGAGTCTGCGCGCTTTAGGGCAGATTATCTACACCGCCTTGAGTCTAGAAGATGTCCCGCACGATGAAGTGGAACTGCTCGTGGCGGGCCATCTGCGGCGCGGGCCAGGCGAACCGACGCCGTGATTTAAGGCGGCCATCAGTTTATAGAGCCTGTGTGGCTGACAGGATAGAGCCTGTGTGGCTGACAGGGAGGAGTAGGCATGGATATGGATCGGCACAGTGCGCTGCCCACCCTTCCGGGCGATCGGCTGCCGGCGGAGCTGGACCCGGAGATCGGGGCGGCGCTAGCCGCGCTCGCAGCGGAGGCCCGCGCCTACACGCACGACCTGCACGCCGCCAACACCGCGCGCGCCTACCGCGCCGACTGGGCCGACTTCGCCGCCTGGTGCGCCACGCACGCCCTCGCCCCGCTCCCGGCCGCGCCCACAACCGTCGCCCTCTACCTCACCGCAGCGGCCGCCCGCCTCAAGACGAGCACGCTGGAGCGCCGCCTGTGCGCCATCGCCGCCGCGCACAAGGCGGCCGGCCATCCCGCGCCCACCGCCGACCCCGCCGTGCGCACGCTGCTCGCCGGCATCCGCCGCGCCAAGGGGACGAAGCAGGCGCGCAAGCGGCCGACCGTGACGCACGAGGTGCGCGCCATGGTTGACGCCCTGCCCGACACGCTCCTGGGCCGCCGCGACCGCGCGCTGCTGCTGCTCGGCTTCGCCGGCGGCTTTCGCCGCTCCGAGTTGGTCGCTCTCGACGTCGCCGACGTGGAGGAGACGGCCGGGGGCCTGGTGGTGACGATCCGCCGCTCCAAGACCGACCAGGAGGGCGCGGGTCGCCGGGTGGGCATCCCCTACGGCGGCCGCCACTGCCCGGCGCGCGCGCTGCACGCCTGGCTCGCCGCGGCGGGCATCGCCGAGGGCGCGCTGTTCCGCCGCTTCGACCGCCAGGGCCGCTTGCTGCCGCTGCGTTTGTCCGATAAGGGCGTCGCCCGCCTGGTGCAGCGCCAGGCGGGGGCGCTCGGGCTCGACCCCACGGACTACGGAGGGCACTCGCTGCGCGCCGGCCTGGCCACCGCCGCCGCCGCCGCCGGCAAGAGCGAGCGCGCCATCATGGCGCAGACCGGCCACAAGAGCGCCGAGATGGTGCGCCGCTACATCCGCGACGGCGAACTCTTCCGCGACAACGCCGCCGACCTGGGGCTGTAGAGTAGAGGGATGAAAGAGGTGTAGGGTGAAGATAACTTTCCCGGTCAGGGGCGGCGTCTATAGCGCGTTCAGCCTGACCATTGATCGCGAAGGGATACAGGCGAGCCACGATGGCGACGTGGCGAGCCTCACCTTCCAAGCGACCATAGAGCGCATGAATTCCTGGGAGATGCAACTCCACGGCGCCGCCCCGGTCCTCTTATCCCTGCATGGCGTGCTCTCTCCCGATCAAGCGCATAGCTACAACGACACAGGCGCCACGTTGCGCCCACCCGAGGGACTGCCGCTCGCCATCCCGGAGGTCGGCAATGCGCCATCGTTGAGGCTGTCCTTTACCTGTTCACGCCGCTACATCGAACACCTGGAGGACAAACGCGCGGCGCAGCCGGGGCGCGATCTCACGCTGGCGGTGCGTCTGTGGGGTGTCGTCGCGCTTATGGGGAGCCCAATGGGGGAAGGGAGCGGCGTGGGAAGCTCACCGATCCGCTTCGAGAACGTCGGGGCCGCACCCCCCGAGCAGTTGCGCATCCCAGGCTCGGACTGGATTGACCAGTTGCTCCCCGCCCTCGGGTATCGGAAGACGGTCTTGATCGAGCTGCCGCTCGCCGGACAGCCGCCTGTCCCGGAGGAACTGCTCGACGCGATGCAGCACCTTGGCGAGGCGCGCACGCTGCGCAACCATGAGAGCTATCAGAAAGCCGTCCAGGAGTGTCGGCGGGCCACGGACGCCCTATTGGGGTCGGGACCGGCTAAGAAGGCATGGTGCCAGACGCACTTGGCCCCGCTCATCGGCGCGGAGAAGGCGAGGATGGTCGACGACAGCTTGTTGGGGCTCCGCCCCTTGCTCAACGAGACGAGCCATGGTTACGCACCGGTTGAGGTTGACCGCGACGCTGCGGATTATGCCATCGAGTCGCTGGCCGTCGCGCTCAACTACATCGCGCGCAAGCTCGCGTAGGCTCTCGTGTTAAGGCGCCGTGGATGGGCGACCCCGGCCCGCGCCGGCCCCCAGGGTTGGGAGAAACGCCCGCGCCTCTCCCTGAATACACACCCGCATACGCCTTGACAGCAAGCTCCGTCGGATACTACGCTATAAAAAACGGACGGACGAACGAACGGAGATTCGGGTGAACGGACGAACGATCGTTATAGCGAATCAAAAAGGCGGCGTTGCCAAGACCACGACGGCCGTCAACCTAGCGACAGCGCTCGCTACGAGCTTCGACAAGCGCGTCCTGCTCATCGACCTCGATCCGCAGGGCGGGTGCAGTTTGTGCATCGGGCTTGACACGTCAGAGTTGGAGCCAAGTATTTACAATGCTCTCGTCGATTCCAAGATGCCGCTGGATGCGGTTATCTCCTCGACGAGCTTCCGCTTTGACATCGCGCCGTCTAATATCGACCTGGCCGCGGCCGAACTCTCGCTGAAAGAAGTGATGGCGCGCGAGTACGTCTTGCAGCGGAAGATCGCGCAGGCGCAGGACCGCTACGACTACATTCTGATCGACACCCCGCCGACACTGGGGATGCTTACCATCAACGCGCTCACGGCGGCGCGGGACGTCCTGATCCCGGTCGCCTGCCAGTATATGGCGCTGCGCGGATTGGATACGCTGCTCTCGACGATAGACCAGGTGCGCGAGAACCTGAATCCTGACCTGACGCTGCGCGGCATCCTGGCGACCAACTACGACGCGCGCACGCTGCACTCGCGCGAGATTTTCGAGTATCTGACCGCGCTGTGCGAACGCGAACGCCTGCCCCTCTTCCCGGACTATATCAAGTCCTCGGTCCGCTTCCACGAAGCGCCGAATGAGCGGACGCCCCTCGTCCTGCTGCACCCGGACCTCGACGGGGCGAAGGCCTACGTCCACCTCGCGGAGGAGATCGCACATGGCTAGACAGAACCGGCCGCCCATCGACTATAAGCCGCAGGCGGCAGCTATCTTTCGGCCGCGCGAGGTTGTCGAGGCCGAGCGCATGCAGGGCGAGGAGGCACCGGTCCCCGCTGTACAGGAGCGACCGAACAACGGGACGGATAAACGAACGGACGATCAACCGAACACGCGGGCGAACGAACGAACGAACGATAAAACGGACGAACCAACAAGCGTGCACACGATCGAACGGGCGACCGTGCGCCACTCGTTCGATATCTACCGCGACCAGCTCATGGCCCTCGGTGAGATTCAGATGGATATATTCAAGCGCACAGGCAAGAAGCCCAAGTTGGGACCGTTGGTACAAGACGCGCTCGACCGCTACATCGCGGCGCAGTTACACACCGAGGATGCTGCGGAGGTGACACGCGGGGATGGCCGGTGACGCGCCGACGTTTGTGCCACGGCTACCGCGTCGTGATGTGGCAGTCGGGTGCCCTCATCACTCGTCGTGCTTATTCCGTGTGCGGGATTGACAAACGATTGCGCCACGGGTATGATGACCCCATGGATATAGGCTGGCGGCCTATATGTGTAGGGCCTGTAAGGGGGGGGGGGAGTGAGCGGGGATGGTACCCGCGGCCCGGCGGTCGGACCGCTGACAGACGCCGCGTTGCATATCTTGATCGCCCTCGGCGACGGCGAGCGTCACGGCTACGCCATTATGCACGAGATCGAAACGCGCACGCAGGGCGAGGTTGTCCTTGACCCAGGCACGCTGTACCGGGCGATTAAGCGCCTGCTCGCGGCGAGCTTGATTGGGGAGGCCGCCGAGCGCCCGGACCCGGACCTAGATGACCAACGCCGGCGCTACTACAGATTAACCGCCCTCGGCCAGAGTGTTGCGGTGGCCGAGTTGGAGCGTCGGGAGCGAACGGCGCGCGCGGCCCGCATGAAGCCGCTATTCGGGGGGGTGTCATGAGAGCCACGACCGAGCCGCGTATCGTCGCGCTGTCGATCCGCCTCTATGGCGCCCTGCTATGCCTGTATCCCGCCGCGTACCGTCGCGCGCGCGGCCATGAGCTGCGCCAGGTCTTTGCCGAACACTGTCGCGCCGCCTATGCGCGCTCGGGGGCGCGGGGCGTGGCGTTGTGGTGGTTGCAGGTCCTGCGAGGACTGGTCAAGGCCGCGGTTGGGGAGCATGTCGACGAACTTCGAGAAGAGATAGGAGAGCGGTCGGTGAATATTCACGATCCCCGCGTTCAGCGCGAGAGCGGCACGACCTTGAAACGCGCCCTGTACGCCCTGCTCTGCTTCGCCCTGATGCAGATGGCCACGGCCGTCATGGTTGGGGCCGAGCATAGCAGCTCGTCCGTCATCGAACTGATCGCAATCGTTGGTGCCGGAGCGAGTATCGCCCTGTGCTTCGTGGCCACGGCCCGAGAGCTGTGGGCCGTGGGGCGCTTGGGCAAAGCGTTGCTCGACAGCGCGCGCTAGCTAGAACAGCGATATGCCCCAAGGCTTCAAGACGATAGGGCCGGGATTGCGCACTTGGCAATCCCGGCCCTGTGCATCGGCCAAATTGGCACCCAATATTCCACTCACAATTACTAGCCTGTTGCAAGCGTTCCTCTGTTGCGTTATAGTGCCCATCATGAAGGACTCTGCCATGATTTAGCAAAATCGTGCGAAACGCACGAGGCCCACCGGGTTTCCCCAAGTGGGCCAACGTCCGCCGCCTATAGTGTGCGGTTCTGGTGTGTTGTGTTGTGATCGACCACCAGGCCGCGTAGATCGGGTCCGAAAACTCGACCGGGATACCACCCCCGACAAGAGTTTCCGGGACTCACAGGGGAGCTTTGTGCTTCCGAGGAGTACCTATGAGCAATCATACGGGACCGGCGTGTGCATGTCAATATCCACCCGGCCCCGACGCTAGAGAAAATACACCACCGCCCCTCGACGGTATCGACCGGCGCCTGGTCCAGCGCTACGGCGTGCTGCTACTCACCGGGGGCTACACGGCGCTGCCGACCTACGCGTGGGTCTACTACGCGCGGCTCGGCGTGAGCGAGGCCGAGATGGTCTGCATCGCGCAGCTCTGCACCTATTGGTGGAGCACGCGCGATCCGTTCCCCGGCGAGGCGGCGCTGGCCGCGCGCATGGGCAAGACGATCCGCACGATCCAGGGCTACCTCCGTTCGCTAGAGGTGAAGGGGCTACTGCACATACAGATTCAATTCTCCACACGCGGCCGGCAATCCACGAACGCCTACGACCTCCGGCCTTTCTTCGCGGCCGTCGAAGGGCTCGCCCGGCTGGACGGCCTCCTCCCCGCCGACGACGTGGCCCCCATGCCACCGCCGACCCCCGACAACGATTCATGCAATTATGGGCCATGTGACCATACCAACAGAGCACAGAGGACAGCGGAACGGGAGCCGCTATGTGCAGAGATGGAGAGCAATGGACCCGAAGACACCGCTAAGGGCGCAGCTACAGCCGGCTCGCGGAGGGGTGAAGGATCGCGCGCGGGAGGGGTGAAGAATCTTTCACCCCAAGTAAACCCAATCGAAATAGACAATTTCGATCTCGATTCGATACCCCCTACCCCCACTAAGACAACACAGACGCCGGCAGACGCCGAGGCTCGGCCACCGTCCAGCGCGGACCTGGACGACCAGGCGCTCGCCGCCGAGATCACCGCCCTGGGCACCGAACTGGGGGACGACGCGCCGCGCTCGAGTCTCGGCCGTGCCCGCAACCTGTGCTACGACGCCGGCGTGTCCCCCACCCGTTTTTTGCGGTTACTCGACGAGGCGGCGGCCCGGACCCGCGACCGCCAGGCCGGCATTGTCAAGCGCCGGCGCGACGACCAGACGAGCAACGGTATGCCCTACCTGTTCGCCGTCCTGGCCGACCTGCTGCACCCCGCGCCGTCCCGCGTGGCTAACGGCGGCCCCAACGCGGATCGCCGGCGAGCTGGCCCATCAGGTCGCCGCCGGAGCCGGCGTGAGGGCGGCCGTGGTGAGCCCATCACCTCCTACGTCGCGTGGTCCGACAGCCCCGCGCGCCTGCCCATCGTCGAGGAGCATCCAGTGTGGCGCGCGGTCCTCGACGAGTTGGCCCAGGTTATGACCGCCGAGAACTACAATACCTGGCTGGCCACGACACGCGCTCTCGACCAGGACGGCGAGGTGCTGCGCGTGGCCGTCCCCGCGCCGTTCAATCAGGACTGGCTGGCGCGGAAGCTGGCCGGCAAGGTGGCCGGCGCGTTGCACAAGATCGACTATGACGCCCTCGGGACCGGGCGTGTCGGGCGGGTGGAATACGTCGTCGAGATGGCCGCGTGAGCGCACCCCTATGTTCAGGGCGTGGTACCATGGTCGCGCGAGGCGTGAGCGGGGGAGGGGAGGGCACGATGGGAACGACACGGATGGTGCGACGACGGCGGCCGGGCGTGGCGGTGCTGCTCGCCCTGGGGGTGATCGGTCTGGCCCTGGCCATCGTCGCCGGGCGTCCGGGGCCGGGTCCCGTGCTGACGACCATCGCCGTTGGCTCATTCTCCGGCGCGGCCTCGATCAGCGTGGACGAGGGGGCGGGGCGGGCGTACGTCGTGGCCTACAGCGGCGGCGGCAGCTCAGGGCGCGCGGTCGTGCGCGTGCTCGACACGACGCGGGCGACGGTCGTGCGCACGACGGCGTTACCCGGTCAACCCTTCGGGGTCACCACCGTCGCCGTGGACGCGCGGCGGGGGCGCGCCTATACGGCGTCAACCGGCTCCACCAGCTGCAGTTCGTCGGGGGGTGGTCCCCAGACCTGCACCACCACCGGAGCCGCGGTCGTCGTGCTCGACGCCCGCACCGGACAGCCCCTGCACACCCTGGCCGTTGATGCCGGCCGTGGTATGGCCATCGACGGGCGGACGGGTCTGCTCTACGCGCTGCCCACCGCTGGCGGCACGCCCTCCGGTGGCCCGCCGATCTCCGGCGGCGGGACGACCCGCGTGACGGTGATCGACCCGCGCACCGGCCGGGTCGTGCGGACGATCGCGCTCCCCGGCGGCGGGCAGGGGTTCGGGTTCGGGACGCTCGCGATCGACGCGCGCGGGGGACGCCTCGTCGTCGTGCGGACGTTCGCCAGCGGGTTCGGCGGGTCGGGCACGCCGCCGAGCGCCATGGATGTGGTCGCCCTGGCGGATGGGCAGCTCCTGCGCCACGTCCCGCTGCCTGGGGCGCGCTTCGTCCCCTTCGCGTCGCTCCTGATCGACGAGTCGCGTGAGCGGGCCTTTTTCATCGCGAGTGCGGGCGTCAGCACGCTCGACCCGCGGCGTGGGACCCTCGTGCGCGTCACGCCCACGGGGGGTGGCGTGGGGACGCTCGTCGAGGACGCGCGGACGGGCCATGTCTTCACCACAACCCTGGGTCCCCTGCGCGTGGTCGCCATGGGAGCGCGGAACAGCGCGGCGCGCACGCAGGTACCCGCGGGCGATGGGAGCCTGCGCATGCTCGACGCGCGCAGCGGAGCCCTCCTGCGCAGCGTGCCCATCGGCCCGTTTACAACCGGCGTCGCGGTCGACGAGCGGCGCGGGCGCGTGTACGTGCTCAGCGTCGGGTTCGCCGATGCGCGCGGTGGGCTGACGCGCCCGGGCACGCTGAACGTAGTGGACGAGCGCAGCGGGCAGATCGTGCGCACGCTTGTCGTCGGGGCCGTCCCGGCCACCCTGGCCCTCGACCGTCGCCACGACCGCCTGCTTGTCGGGTGCTACGGCGCCGTTGGCGGGACGGCGGACGACCCGTGGGGCTGGGTGCCGGGGCCGGTGCGCCGCCTCCTGCCCTTCCTGCCCCGGCCGCCCGCGCCGACTAGCACCCCTCAAGGCAGCGTGATGATCCTCGACACGACACGTCTGTAAGCGGCCTGAAAGCGACGGAACGCTTAGAGCGGGCAGTGCGCCTGGCTCCACCGCTCCAGGAGACTATCCCACGCACCCGGCGTCACCCGTTGAGGCTCGCCGGGCGTCGGCCAGACCTGAAGGAGCGGCGACGGCGTGTCGTCGCGCGCCCCGTTGCCCTCCGGCGCCCCCAGGACATAGGCGGGCAAGCCGCGCGCAACGATGGCCTCGTGCATGAGCCGCTCATACGCGAGCAATCCCTCCTCGTCGCGCGCCTGGTCGCCGAAGATGAGCAGGAGCAGATCTTGTCCACAGCGGGCGCAGGCGTGGACGGTCGTCGCGACGCGCTGCGGCGCGCGGAACGGCAGGCTGTACGTCTGTTCGAGGCGCCGTTCCTCGGCGAGCAGCTGGTCGAGGTATCCCATGGCCTGTGTGTCAGCGCGGGTCAGCCGCCCGGAGCCGGAGCCAGAGCCGGAGGAGGACCGTCGGCGGCGCATGGTCCGCTTCTGTGGGCGTGTCGCTGTGAGGGAGAGCCGGAGGGCGCGGCGGTCACGTTCGCCCTTGACGCGCGCAATCTCCCGCTCCGTGAACGTCCAGCGACCGTCGACCTTGCGCCCGATCTCGCCGGCGCGAGCCAACTCCTGCACGCGGGCGGGACTCAGCTCCAGACGGCGGGCGGCCTCGTCGGTCGTGAGGGGGCCGCGCCGCGCGGGCGAGGGTGTCGTCGCCTTGACGGTTGGGGCGCGCGACGCCGCTGCCTTGGCCGCTTTGGGGAGGGGGGGACGCAGTTGCGCGGCCAGGCTGTGCAGGACGGTGGCAAGGCGTCCCTCAGGGGGCGGCAGGTCATCGAGCCAGGCGACGAGGCGGCGGCGGTCAGCGGGCGTGAGGGCGAGCGTGACGACCTCGCCGGTGAGCAGCGCGGCGATGAGCCGGCTGGCGCTGCCCTCGCCCGTGTGCGGCCCCCGCGCAGCGTAGAACCCGTGGCGCTCGGCGATGCCCCGTAGCGTCGCTTCATCCTCGGCCGTGAGTGGCCGCATACGTCCCTCCTCGCTGCACTGGCGTGTCGAAACTACCTAGTTTAGTAGCACTGCACCGCTAACCGTGTCAAGGACGAGAGGACAACGAGGGCGCTCGTGGGCGGGGCGGTCGGCAGCCGTGGGTCGGGACGGGACCAGTCGCAGCC
>JAABUV010000843.1_pt1 | contig 46037 bp, 29 predicted proteins | sample 5559971 | NCBI WGS metagenome assembly JAABUV01 (sample SAMN10711881, study PRJNA513362) | rock metagenome | isolation source: Antarctica rocks | place: Antarctica: Victoria Land, Knobhead nord | collected 2015-12-19 | reverse complement strand
CTCTTGCTCTCCACCGTCCTCAAACGCTACTATTCTCATCGAATGACCTCCTGCGGCTCTGTTTTGTTCTCACACACAAAGCCTACCGCAGGGGGGTCATTCACCCGTTTGTACGAAATCTAGGTGTGCTAATGGCCTTGAGACAGTATCCCTAGTCGTATTGCCGCGGCGTTCGACCTCGGCGCGTGTCCGTGTCGAGCGGCGGGATGGTGAGAGCGGCAGGCATGGGCGAGCAATGTCCTTCAATGCGCAAGACGTCTGTGCGCTAACGACTTTTCACGAGCCCTACCCTCCCACATGGGCTATTGCGCGCGGGACCCCTTGCCGTCTACCCTGCCGTGTGTTTGGGGTGGCGCGCCATCGTATGGCGTGGCTACCCCTGTGCCCGATAATGGCCGGCGATCTGCCGATAAGAGGGACGGTTGGGGAGGTTTCGGATGCGTCGGATGGGGAAAACAACGATGGCGGGGCGCGCGTCGCGCGTCGCGCTGGCGACACTGATGGTGGGCGGACTCACGTCGGGCTTGTCGGCGGCGACTCCGCACGCGACCGCGGCGGCGGCGCCGCCGTCGACAGCGCCCGCGGTCGTGACGGGACAACATGGGGGCATGCCGCTACTGCAGGCGCTCCTGTCCAGCCCCGAGGGGCGCAAGCTTTTGCGCGGCGGCCTCGACGCGGCCACGCTTACGCGGCTCGAGCACACCTATAAGGCGGGCAAACCCGTCAACCTGCTCGCTCCCCCGGCGCGCGGGGCGTCGCGCCGGCCCGCGTCCCCGCCTGGCGGCGCCCTCCGTCGCGGCCCCCGGCGCGCGCCTGTCGCTGACGCTCGCCGGCTTCGCGCCGCGCGAGGAGATCGTGGCGCGCCTCGACGGGCGCGTCCTGGCGCGCGTGCGGGCGGACAGCCATGGCGCCGTGCCCACGGGCGTCTCCGTCACTATCCCGCGCGCCACCACCGGCGGCGTCCACACCCTCACCGCGGACGGGATGGCGCGGCGCGACGTGGCGAGCGCGCTTGTGCGCGTGCCGGGCCTCGCGGTCTCGCGGCAAGCCGCGCGCGGCGGCGATGTCGCGATCGACGGCGCGGGCTTTCTTCCCGGCGAGGTGATGGCGGTGACGGTGCGTCCGTCCCATGGCGCGGCCTACCGCCTGGGCATCGGCGGCGTGGATAGCGCGGGGCGGTTGCTGCCCTTGCGCCTGCCCCTTCCGACAACGCTGGCGATGGGCGCGACGACGCTCGTCGTGACGGGTAACGACGGCGAGCGCGTGAGCGCGTCTCTTACCGTCGACGCCGCTACCGCCGGCGCCTTGTCACACGCGCCACGGACCCCGGCGCGTCTCACGGCGCGGCGGCACGCCGGCCATGGGCGCGGCGTTCGCCCGCGCACGCTGGCTGGTGTGACGCGCGCCGCCGCCTCGCCGCGCGCGCCCATGCGGGGCCTCACATCATCCTCACACATGCTGGCCGGCGTGATGCGCGCCGCCACCATGACCACGAGCTGGGCAAGCTCCACGACGATCTCCGTCGATCCCTCGGGCACGGATACAGGTGGCTGCGGCGCTGCGGGGGCGACCCCCTGCCGGACTATCCAATACGCCATCAACAACGCGCCCGACCAGGCCACGATCGCCATCGCAGCGGGAACGTACCACGAACACCTGACCATCAACGGGCGGCTCACCCTGGCCGGCGCGGGCGTCGACAAGACGATTATCGACGGGGACTCTAATGGTTCCGTGGTGACCGTCAGCTTCACGACCGCCACCATCTCCGGCGTCACCATCCAGCACGGCTCGGCGAGCATGGGCGGCGGCGTCTACGCCGACGGCGCCACGCTGCTGACGCTCTCCCATGACGCGATCGTGAATAACGTGGCGCAGGGCGCGGGCGGCGGCAATGGCTCTAACGGGAACATCGGGGGCAACGGCAATACCCCCGGTGGGGAAAAACCCTGTGTAGTTAATGGTTATACCTATGGCGACAATGGCGGCGATGGCTCCGCCGGTGGTAACGGCAACGGCGGCAACGGAGGAAGCGATGCCTGGGGTGGAGGCGTATACGCGTCCGGCGGCGTCCTCAGCGTCGACCACTCGACGATCGCGCACAATAACGCCAACGGCGGCAACGGCGACAATGGCGGCAATGGCGGCAACGGCGGCAATGGCGGCCAGGGCGGCAATGGCCAGTCGGCGTACTGCAACAATGGGAATAATACCGCGAGCGAGGGCGGCCAGGGCGGCAACGGCGGTAATGGCGGGTCCGGCGGTAATGGCGGCGGCGGGGGGCGCGCCGGGGGAGGTGGTCTCTATAACAGCGGCGGCGCCCTGACGGTCGAGCATAGCGCGATCTACAACAACGTGGCGACCGGCGGGTCCGCCGGGTCCGCCGGGTCCGCCGGGTCCGCCGGGTCCGGTGGGTCCGGCGGCCAGGGATTCAACGCGGGCGGCAGCGGCCACGACGGCGGGTCTGGTGGGGCCGGCGGCGTCGGGGCCGACGGCGGCGCCGGGGCCGGCGGCGGAGTCTTGACCGATGGGTCCGGGTCGTTGACGATTCGCACGAGCACCCTCACCGGGAACACTGCGGCCAGCGGCGCGGGCGGCAATGGCGGTAATGGCGCCGGCGGCGGCAACGGCGGCAGTCAGGGCGGTTGTGCCACAACCGATCCAGGCAATCCCAGCGGCAATCCCGCGCTTCAGAATCAATGCGCCGGAGGGAAAGGGGGACAGGGGAACACAGGGTCCACTGGACCTAACGGTAACGGAGGAAACACAGGCTCCGCCTCAGGCGGCGGTATCGAGGTCAGGAGCGGCGGCGCGACGATCACCGCCGCCACGATCTGGGACAACCACGGCGGGGCCGGCGTCGATGTCGCGTCGGGCGCGTCCACGTCTACCCTGGCCGACTCAATCATGAGCGACTGCAACGGCGCGCTCTCTTCAAAGGGCTACAACCTTCTCGGGAATACGGCGAACTGCTCCTTCGCGACGACGGCCGGCGACCGGACGGGTGTCGACGCGCATCTCAGTGGGCTTGCGGATAACGGCGGCCCGACGCACACGCTGGCGCCACAACCAAACAGCCCGGCGCTCGCCGCCATCCCGGCCAATCTGTGCCCGGACACGACCGACCAGCGCGACATACCGCGGCCCGACCCGGAAGTGAACAAGTGCGCGATCGGGGCCGACGAGCCGCATGGCGCGCCGGTCATCACGTCTATCGACCCGCGGGGCGGCCCTCTGACCGGCGGGACCGTGGTCACGCTGTACGGTCATGACCTCGATAAGGCCTCGGCGGTCACCTTCGACGGGACGCCCGGTTCGTCCGTCAGCCCCGCCACCGATGGCAGAAGCGTCACAGTGACGATTCCGGCGCACGGGGCCGGCGCGGTCGGCGTGCATGCCACCACGCCCGTCGGCGGCGCGGACGCGCCGTCCGCGCCGGCCGGGACCTTCGCGTACTATAACCCGCCGTCGGTCAACGCGGGCGCGCTCAGCCCCGCCATCGGCCCCCTCTCCGGCGGCATGCAGGTGACGATCACCGGCACGAACTTCGTGTCGGGGCAGACGCGCGTTCTCTTCGACGGGACGGACGCCACCGCGGTCTCCGTCTCTGGCAGCCTGAACGCCTCCGTGCTCACGGCGCTCACGCCCGCGCACGTCACGACCGGCCCCGTGTCCGTGACGGTCGTGACGCCGGGCGGCCAGACCGACGGCGCGGCGACCTACACCTATGCCCCCGCGCCCACGATTAGCGCCCTCGTACCGACCCATGGCCCGCTCCGCGGCAAGCCGGTGGAGATTGACGGCGCCCACTTCGCGGCGGGCGGCCCGATCTCCGACGCCACCGTCCAGGTAACCTTCGGCGGCAGCGCCGCAGCCCTCGACTCCTCTAAACCGAGCGACGACACACATCTCTACGTGGTGGCCCCAGCGACCGCCACGGCCGGCTCCGGCTCCGTAGTGGTGACGACGGCCGGCGGCCACACCGACGGCGCGGCCCTTTTCACGTATATCGCCGCGCCGACGATCTCCGGGATCACCCTCGCCGACGGCCCCCTCAGTGGCGGGTCAGTGGAGATCGACGGCACGGACTTCTCCGGCGGCGCGGGCATCGTCTCCGGCGCCACCACGGCGATCACCGTCGGCGGGCAGTTGGCCTCGCTCGACACTTCCAAGCCAAACGACGACACCCATCTCTACGTCACGGTCCCCGCCACGGACACGGCGGGCGCCGTCGACGTGGTCGTGGCGACCGAGGACGGCGTCGCCACGCGGACGGGTGGCTTCACCTATCGCCTCGCGCCCACGGTCTCCGCCGTGAGCGAGCGCTACGGCCCGCTCGTCAGCCCCACCACCGTCGTGATCACCGGCGCTAACTTCGTCGCGGGTGAGACCACCGTCCACTTCGGAAGCGCCGACGTGGCCGGCGTGGCCGGCGTGGCCGGCGACGTCAACGCGGACGGTACGGTCGTCACCGCGACCACAACCGGCGGGAGCGGGTCCGTCGCCCTGAGCGTGATCACCGACGGCGGCGCGGCTGACGCGGGCGCGTTCACCTACGTCGCTCCGCCGACGGTCGACAGCGTCAGCCCGACCAGCGGGCCGGCGACCGGGGGCACGACAGTCACGCTCACCGGCGCGAACTTCGTGCCGGGCGAGACCCAGGTCTTCTTCGGCGGCGTCGCGGCGACCGCGCTCACCGTCACCGGCTCGCTGGACCACTCCACCCTCGTCGCCGTGGCCCCGCCCCACGCGGTCTCGGACTTCACCCCGGTCCCCATTACGGTGGACGCGCCGGGCGGCCAGACCAACGCCGCGACATCGTACACCTACGCGCCGGCACCCACGCTGACGAGCATGGCCCCGGTCACGGGATCGGCCGACGGCGGCGACGCGATCACCATCACCGGCACGGGCTTCACGCCCGATAGCCAGGTCCTCTTCGGCGCTACGCCGGCCGACCAGGTGACCTTCATCACCTCGAACGAACTGATCGCCATGGAGCCGGGCGGCAGCGGCGCGGTCGACGTGACCGTCGTCGCCACGGGCGGGACCACCCCTGTCGTCGATGCCGGCCGCTTCACCTACGTCGTGCCCGGCGCCTGCCCCAGCGTCGCCGGCGCGGGCTATACGCGCACGATCGGCGGCTGGACGCTCACCTCGCCCAACGCGCCCCTGAACGGGAGCCTCGCCAGTGTCACGCTCACCCCGCCGTCCCTGCTGCATCTCAATCGCTCCGTTACGCTGCACTGCGTGGCCATCGGCGCCGATGGCGCGCCGGCCCTGCCGCTGACGCTGCCCACGCTGAGCCTGTCCTATCAGGGCTTTACTGTGACGGCGAACGGCGCGACCCTCGACGGGAATGGCCTACGCGCCGGCCTGCTCACCCTGGCCTTGCCCGCCACGGTCGTAGCGGGGAACGCCTCCCCCACACTCACGGCCCAGGATGTCGCTTTCGGCCGTGACGGCGCCGCGGTCGGCACGATAACTTTCCCTGATACACAGATTACCCTGGCCGGCTTCACGCTGGCCGCCTCCGGCGTCACCCTGGCCGGCGGGACGCTGTCTATCGGCACGGCCAGCCTGGCGCTGCCGGCCAGCCTGCTGCCAAGTGGGGCCGCCCCGGTCACGATCAGCGGCCCTCTCTCGCTCACGAGTGGCGGCGCGATCACGGGCAGCCTCTCGGCGACGCTCCCCGCACTGAACGTGGCCGGCTTCGCCGTCGCGGCTGGGACGGCCACCCTGGACAACAACGGCCTCGTGGTCTCCGGCGCCAGCCTCACGGTCCCCAGCGTGTTGACGCCGCCCGGCGGCAGCCCGCTCACGCTGCGCGGCACGCTACGCGTTAGCCCCAGCTACGCCGTCACTGGTAGCCTGGCGATCCCCGGAGCCGCGTTCGGCTTGGCCGGCTTCGCGGCCAGCGGCGACATCACGCTCGACGCCACGGGCTTCCATGTGGACAACGCCCGCCTGACCCTGCCCGCCCGCCTAACCCCCTCCGGCAGCGCCCCCATCACGCTCTCGGGCGGATTCCAGATCACCACGGGCCATAAAGTGATCGGCAGCCTCTCCAGCGGCGCGGTCACACTCACCGTGGCCGGCTTCAGCGCCGCCGCGCGCAACGTGACGCTCGACAACAGCGGCCTCACCGTCACGGGCGCCAGCCTGGCCGTGCCCGACCTGGGGGCGAGCGTTTCCTCGCTGGCCCTCTCCGGCGACCTCCACATCGCCCCCGACTACACCGTCGCGGGCTCGGTCAGCGTGGCTCCCTTCAGTGTGCAGGCCAACGGCGTCGGCGTCGCTGTCAATGGGGTGGCCCTCGGCAACGGCGGCCTCGACGCCATCGCCTCAGCCGTCCTACCTGCGCCGTTCGACACGACGGACGCGGTGGGCGCCCTGCACGTCGCCCCCGACCACACCATCAGCGCCACGCTGTCCCTGGCCGTCCCGACGTTCCGCGCGGCCGGCCTGACCGTCGACGCCGGCGCCCTCACCGCGAGCGTCACGCGCACGCCCGCGCGGAACGGCCAGCCCGCCGCCAGCAGCGTCGTCCTGGCCGTCGCCGGCGCCCACGCCATTCTTGCCCCGCTTGGCAATACGACGGTCACGGGCGACGCGGCGGCGACGATCGATCCGAGCGGCGCGCTGCACCTGACGGGCGACCTCACCCTCGCCCACCCCCATCTCGCCTACGACGGCTTCGGAATCGCGGCCGATAGCGTCGTCGCCCACATGCAATTGGATCACCCCAACGGGGCCAGCGCGAGCACAACCGTCGGCGTGACGGTCAACGGCGCCTCCGTCGTCCTGCCGGGCGACCTCTCCGACCTCGTGCCGGCCGGCACGCTCACGGCGACGGTCGACCCCAACGGCGGCATCGCCCTGACGGGTGATCTCGCGGTCGCGAATCCGCGGTTCTCCTATCGCGGATTACAGATCGGGGCCGCCAGCATCACGGCGCATCTACAGGTCACGTCCGGCGCCGGGTCGGGGGCGAGCCTGGATCTACGCGTCGACAACGCCTCGGCGTCCCTGCCCGACCTGGCGCCGGGCATCACGCTCACAGGCAGCCTGACGGCGCACATCGCCAATGGCGGGGCCTCATCCCTCATTGGCTCGTTGAGCATGAATCACCTATCTTTCGGCTACGCGGGCTTCACCGTCGGCGCCGACAGCATCGGCGTCGACTTTCAGGCCGCCGGCGCGACGGGCGCAAGCCTCACCTTACGGGTCAGCAACGCCTCCATCGCGCTGCCCGACGCGTTCGCGGGCGTCACGCTGGCCGGCAACCTGACGGTCACCGTCGCCGCGGGCCAGAAGACGCAGGTCGACGGCCAGCTCGTGGCCACGGGCGCGGGCGGCGGCCCCATCCACCTCGCCTACGCCGGCTTCACCGTCGACGTGGCCGACATCACGCTGGACAAGACGGGCGTCTCGGTCGACGGGGTCACGCTGACCCTGCCCGACAGCCTGCGCGTACACGGGCAGCCTATCGTGCTGCGCGGGGCGCTCACGGCCCGGATGGTGGACGGACACGTCCAGATGGGCGGCAGCCTCATGCTGCCCAACGTGGCGATCACCGTCTATGGCTTCACCCTCGCCGCCGACGACGTGAGCCTGGGTTCTGATGGGCTCACCGTCGGGACCGCCCTGCTCGATGCAGGCTCCGTCTTCACGGACGTGGGCCTCAACGTGCGCACCCTCTCGGTCACCGACCTGCGCATTGACCCGCACTTCCATCTGAGTGGCGGCGCGGTCCACATCGACGGCAGCCACTCCGTGCAGGCCGATCTCGGCGTGGCGACCCTCTCCATCGACACGCTGACGATCGGCTCCGCAGGCCTGCACGCCGACGTGGCGACGCTCGCGCTGCCCGACCCGCTCGATAGTTCGCTCGCCTTCCACGACCTCACGTTCGCGCCCGGCGCGAAGAGGCTCGCCCTGCACAGCGGCGCGGCCGACCTTACACTCGCGGGGCTGAACGTCCACGCCGACACGCTCGACGTCTCCAAGGCGACGGGACTACAGGCCACCAACCTCGCGCTCACCATCCCCGGGTTAGACAGCCCCGTCTCCATCGGCGATATCAGTTTCAATCCGTCCACGCACAAGATCGCGTTCGGCGGGTTAGACCTGCCCACGAGCTTCCATGTGCCCAGCCTGGGCACGGGCTCGCCGATCAGCCCTGACAGCCAAAAGGCGGCCTGCAAGGACAGCGGCGGGACCTACCTGGCGCTCCCGTCCATGAAAGCGGGTGGGTTCGGCGTCACCGGGGCCGGCGGCTGCCTCTCCTTCCCCAAGACGGCCGGTTCGGGTGGTCAGGCGCACAGCGGCTGGCTCCTGGTGGGCCAGGGCAACCTGCAGCTCAAGGCGATCCTGGTGGCGACCAGCTTCGAGTTCGGCTCCGTCGACGACACGCACCCTAGCGCGTTCCACCAGGCCGCCATCAACATGCAGTTTCCCACGGGCATCCCGCTCGGCACGGTCCCGCTCAAGATCAACGGCATCGTCGGCGGGGCCGGGGTCTCGCGCGGGGACATGGGCATCATCGTTAGCGTGACCGCGGGCCTCGACGTCACCGACAACAGCGGCCAGATGTTCCAGGGCACGGGCACGGCCAGCTTCGCCAACGACGGCAACTTCGGGGCGAACGTGACCGGTACCCTGTTCAAGTTCATCAACGTCTATGGCGGCTTCTGCGTGCGGATCAGCGGCGCGACGGACTACGTCTGCCAGGAGAGCCTGAAGAACGACCCCCAGTTCGCCCAGAACGCCACGGGGACGGGCATCTACGCGATCATCGGCGGCAACGCCGGCTTCACGATCAACAAGACCATCACGGCGCGCCTGCAGGGCCGGCTGCACATGTGGACGGACGGCGACGGGCCGGAGATGGCGGCCAGCGTCAACGCCAACCTGCGCATCCCCGCCTGGAGCTTCTACGTCTATCCCTGGAACGACCTGGGCTTCAACGCCTACGCCGAACTGGGCAAGTTCCGCAACGGCGGCGACAAGGTCGCCGGGCTCAAGGCGGGCGTGGACATTCCCCTGGATTTCGGCCTCTGGACGTCTTCCATCCACGAGGATGTCTTCGTCTACGCCAACGGCGGCTTCACCCTCAGCGGGGTCTCCGACTACAGCCTGATCCAGGGCCAGAATGACACCGGCTACCTGCTCGCCGATAATGGGCTCGGCCATGGCGTGACCAGCCTCAGCCAAGTCGCCGCCACGGTGGCGCCGGCCACGGTAGCTTTGGCGGGGACGCAGCCCGCGCTCACCGGACGGCTGGGCGCGCGTCTTACCGCAAGCAGCGCTGGCGCCGCCCCGGTCGCCGGCGTCACACGGCGCGGCGCGCCCGCCAACTCGTTCTACCAGAACGACGTAGACGTGCGCGTGGTCCCCGGCCAGAAGACGACCGTCTTCGGCCTGCGCTGGAAGCGCGGGGCGCCCACCCTGACGGTGACGGCCCCCGATGGAACCGTCTACACCTACGGCCACACAGGCGCCGGGGCCGGCGCATTCCAGACCACCGACCGGCGTCATCTCTCCGCGGGCGACGCGGGGGAGACCGTCGTGGCGATCGCTACGCCCCAGCCCGGCGCCTGGCGCGTCGCGGTCGGCCACCTCGCGGGTCATGAGGACTACCGCCTCGACGTCGCGGGCCAACTGCCCCGGCCGACCCTGACGGTGACCGCTCCGACCGCCGGCCAGACATTCGTCGCCAACCCCACGGCGCGCCTGATGGGCACGCTCAAGGGCGCGGACCCGGCCGTGGCCCAGACCGTCTCGCTCTACTACACCACGACGCCCACGCTGACCATCGACGGCAAGGTGCGGCCCAACCGCACCGGCACGCTGATCGCCCAGGGTGTCCCGGTCACGGGCGGCCGTTGGGCGGCTACCTGGGACGCAAGCGCCGTCCCGGCCGGCCGCTACCACGTCTACGCCGTACTCGACGACGGCACGGGTCCCGACGTGGCCGCCTACGCGGCTGGGACCGTGAGCGTCACGCAGCCCGCCCATCCCGCGGCCCCGCGCGCGGTGGTGGCCACGGAGAGCGACCGGCAGCTAACCCTGTTCTGGACGCCGCCCGCGCGGGCCGGCAACGTGGCCGGCTACTTCCTGCGCTGGCGCACCGACGCCATGCCGGTGGGGCAGTACATCACCGTCGATCTGGGCGCGGGCACGACCTATAACATGGTCGAGGCGCTACGTGGCGCGCGCTATAGCGCGGAGGTAGCCTCCTACGACCCCTCGGGCCGCCTGAGCCCCTGGGTCGCCGCGACCACGCCGCCCGCGACAGTTGCGGCCGACTTCAGCCTCGTCGCCGGGCGCGGCGTGGCACAGGCAGGCGGCGCCGTCACCATCCCGCTGCGTCTCTCCCCCGCGCGCGGGACAAGCCCGACGGGCGGCGAAGGAGACTTCGCGGCCCTCACGGTGGATCAGGCGAGCCTGCCCGCGGGCCTCACCGCCTATCCCGCGACGACAGCGGTCAACCTGTTTAGCCCCGGCCAGGGCCCGGCGGCCCCCGCGTTGCGGGTCACGCTCGACGGCGCGACGCGCCCCGGTGTGTACCGGGTGCGTGTGCTGGCCCAGCAGAGCCAGGCGGGCCGCGTGGCGCGCACGCGCACGGCCATGGCGACGCTTATCGTCCAGGGAGGCGCTCCGGCCGTGGTCGCGCTGCGCGCCGGCAAGCCCCTCGCGCTGGCGAATGGAATGATGCAGGCCACGGTCACCGCGCGGGTCACGGACGCCTCCGGCGCGCCGGTCGGCGACGGCCGTACCCTGCGCTTCAGCGGTGACCTGGGCTCCTTCCCGCGTAACCGGGCCGAGATCAGCGGCGGCGTGGCGCGGGCCACGCTGGTCTACCCGCGTGGCGCGCATCCCATCGTGACCGCCGACGCGGGGAGCGTGTTGGGCAGTCTCTACGTCGGGCCGGCCCCGCGCGGGGCGAGCACGGACCGCTACTTCGCCGCGGCGGCCGGTCAAGCCGCGCGGCCCGGCTGGGCCGCGCTCGGCGAAGACCTGGTGCTGCACAACCCGTTGAGCGGCCCTGCCATCGCCCGCGTGCGTCTGGCGGTGCAGCAGGATGGCGTGGTGCGGGAGCGCACGGCCATCGTGACGGTCGCGCCCGGACAGGACGCGGTCGAGCCTCTCGATACGCTGGCGCAGGGGTATCCCTTGGTCGGTGCGGAGGTGCGCAGCGATCTCCCGCTCATGACGACGCGCCAGGTACGCGCGCGCGACGCGGCCGGACGCCTGGTGATCCTCGGCCGGACGGAGGGGGTCGACCGGCCGGCCACCACCTATCGCCTCCGCCCGCGCGGGCGCCAGGGGCTGCTCGACCTGTTCAACGCGGGACCACGGACGGCCCACATCCGCGTGACAGTGACCATCCCCGCGGCCGGTCGCGGCCCGCGGCGTCCCATCGCACGGACCACGCTGGCGCTGACGCTGCCCGCGGGCGGCTCGGTCCAGCTCGTGACCGGTGATCTGGCGACGCGGCTCGTGGCCGCGCCGTCCTACCGGCGTGGGCGCTGGGATCGCGCAGCGCTCACCGTGGAGGCGCGGGCCGACCGTCCGGTGGTGGTCGAGCGGGACCCGACGATGGGCGCGCTCGCGTTGCGTCCGGCGCCGGTCTCGCCGGCCTGCACCGGCGTGCGCGGCTCGTTGCCCCTGTGCCCGCGGCACCACATCGCACATAGGTAAGCGGCGAGCTCGCTTGCACGGTTTGTGGATTCTCCCGCGCCGTGTCCGCCAATCGCCCTCACCCCCCTCTCCCGCACATGGGAGAGGGGGGTGAATTTTCTTTGGGCGCCCCGAGGTCCGTTTCGGCCGACACAACCGCCATCAGCGCAAGATGCGAGAAGTTTTCGTAGAACGTTCGTGCTATCATATAGTGTGGCCGGTGTTGACTATGCCAGCATCATCCACTAAACGTGATGGTGGCATATCGCCAGCGCGACGGTGGACTGGGGCTCGCGGTGGAAAACTAGAGAAGGATACGGGAAGGAGTACAGGATGAGTGGAGTACGGGTCCTCGTTGGAACACGCAAGGGCGCCTTCGTGCTGACGGCGGACGGCGCGCGCGACCGTTGGGAGGTCAGCGGTCCTCATTTCGGGGGCTGGGAGATCTACCACCTCACAGGCTCGCCCCTTGACCCGAATCGGCTGTATGCGTCGCAGTCCAACGGCTGGTTCGGACAGCAGATTCAACGCTCTGACGATGGGGGCAAGACGTGGGCCCCGGTCGGTCACGAGTTCGTCTACGACGGCGTCCCCGGCACGCACCAGTGGTACGACGGCACGCAGCACCCGTGGGAGTTCGCGCGCGTGTGGCATCTCGAACCGTCCCTGACCGATGCGGAGACCATCTATGCCGGCGCGGAAGACGCCGCGCTGTTCCGCAGCGTGGACGGAGGCCAGACGTGGCACGAGTTGTCCGGGCTGCGCCGCCACACCTCCGGACCGTCCTGGCAGCCCGGCGCGGGAGGCATGTGCTTGCACACGATTTTGCTCGACGCGAGCCATCCCGCGCGGATCGTCGTCGCGATTTCAGCCGCGGGCGCCTTCCGGAGCGACGACGCTGGCGCGACCTGGAGCCCGATCAACCAGGGCCTGCGCTCGGAGGGTATTCCTGATCCCACGGCGGAGGTCGGCCATTGTGTCCACCGCATCGCGCTGCACCCGTCGCGCCCCGACGTGCTCTTCATGCAGAAGCACTGGGACGTCATGCGCAGTGACGACGCCGGCGAATCGTGGCGCGAGATCAGCGGGAACCTTCCGTCCGACTTCGGATTCCCGATCGCCGTGCATGCGCACGAACCGGACACCATCTACGTCGTCCCGATCAAGAGCGACTCCGAGCATTACCCGCCCGAGGGGAAGCTGCGGGTGTATCGCAGCCGGACGGGCGGCCACGAGTGGGAAGCGCTCACGAACGGGCTGCCGCAGAGCGACTGCTATGTGAACGTGCTACGCGACGCGATGGCTGTTGACACGCTCGACGCGTGCGGCGTGTACGTCGGGACCACCGGCGGCCAGGTGTACGCGTCGGCCGACAGCGGTGATACCTGGAGCCCCATCGTACGCGATCTGCCCGCCGTCCTCTCCGTCGAAGTGCAGACACTGCCATGATCCGTGTGATGCTCCCGGCGCACCTGCGGACGCTGGCGCGTCTCGAGGGCGACGTGGTCCTCCAGGTTGAGGGGCCGGCCACGCAGCGCTCCGTCCTCGACGCCCTCGAGGACACGTATCCGATGCTGCGCGGGACGATCCGCGATCAGGTGACGCAGCGCCGCCGGCCATTCGTGCGGTTCTTCGCCTGCGCGCAAGATCTGTCCCATGAGCCACCGGATGCTCTGCCGCCCCCCACGATCGCGACGGGCGCGGAGCCCTTCATGATCGTGGGGGCGATGGCCGGAGGCTAGCGGCAATTGGCTACATATTGATCGCCTGGCCCTCGACGTTGAGCGCGGCTTCGGCCACGACCTCGGAGAGCGTGGGGTGCGGGTGCACCGCGCGCGCCAACTCCGACGGCGTCGACTCGAGCGTGCGCGCCAGCGCGAACTCGGCGATGAGTTCGGTCACGTCGGGACCGATCAGGTGCGCGCCCAGGATCTCGCCCGTCTTGGCGTCGGCGATGATCTTGACCTGCCCATCGGTCTCGCCCAGCGCCATGGCCTTGCCATTAGGCCGGAAGGGGAACTTGCCGACGTTGATCTCCAGACCCTTCGCGCGCGCCTGCGCCTCGGTCACGCCGATGGCGGCGATCTGCGGCGCGCTATACGTGCAGCGCGGCATGGCGTCGTAGTCGGGCTTGACCGTGTGGTGGCCGGCGATGGCCTCGGCCGCGATCTCACCCTGCGCCGAGGCGACGTGCGCCAGATTCAGCTTGCCGGTGACGTCGCCGATGGCGTAGACGCCCGGCACATTGGTCTGTAGCCGATCGTCGACCTCGATGAAGCCGTACTTGTTCGTGGTGACGCCGGCCTGCTCCAGGCCCAGGTCCTCGCTGTTGGGTACGAAGCCGGCGGCAAGGATCACGCGGTCGACCTCGACGATTTGGGGCTTACCCTGACCCTGCTCCGTCGTGCGCTCCTGCGCGCCCTCGGTGTCCCAATCCTCGACTTCGACGACCTGGCCGCCTTGCACCGGCGCGAGGTAGACCTTGACCCGTTCGCCCGAAGCGTCGACCTTCTGCACAGCCGTGTCGGTGAGCATGGTGATGCCGCGGCCCTTGAACGCCTTGGCCAAACCGGCGCTCATCTCCTCGTCCTCCAGCGGCACAATGCGCGGCAGGAATTCGACGAGTGTGGTGTCGGCGCCGTAGGCGCTGTAGACCGTGGCGAACTCGACACCGATGGGGCCGCTGCCGATAATCAAGACCTTGTCGGGGGCCGTGTCGACACCCCAGATCTCCTTGGCCGAGACGACCTTTTGGCCGTCGATCTCGACGCCACGCAGTGGCTTAACGCGCGAACCAGTGGCGACGATGATGTTCTTGGCCTGCAACTCGCGGTCGCCGTCGGGTCCGCCCGAAACGGCCACGCGGTCCTTGCCCGCGAGGCGGCCGGTTCCGCGCACCACGTCGATCTTGTTCTTGCGCAGCAGGTAGCCGACGCCCTTGACCTGGGTATCCACGATCTTCTTGCAGCGGGCGATGGCGGCGCCGTAGTCGGCCGTGACGTTCTCGACCGAGATGCCGAAGTCTTTGGCGTGGTTGAAGAGGCTCAATACCTCGGCGTTGCGCAGGATGGCCTTGCTGGGGATGCAGCCCCAGTTGAGGCAGATGCCGCCAAGCTCCGCGTTCTCCACGACGGCGGCCTTGAGCCCAAGTTGGGCGGCGCGAATGGCGGCGACGTAGCCGCCCGGTCCGCCGCCAATGACCACAACGTCGTAGGCGGGACCCGCAGTGTCTGTCATGTAAGTCGTACTCCTTGTATAAAAGTGGTATCCACCCTTAATGATAGCCCATGGGCAGATTATCCAGTTAGCCATGGGCGGGGTGAGAAGGAGAAAGACCGGCGTCGATCAAGAGAGGGCGGGACAAGAAGACAAAAACGCCGGTGGGGCGCAGGACATGTCCTGCGCCCCACCGGCGGGTCTTGATCATCCCAGGGCGAGCAAGGCGCTCGCGCTGTTGTTCAGCTTACGGGCAGCCGGTCGGAATCGGACCACCGGTCGGCGTGTTGCAGGCGGTCGGCAGCGGGTAGAGGCCTTGCGTACCCCACCACTGCGAACCATCGGCCGAGTGCGTGATCTGGGCGGCCACGAACGTCTCGGGAGCCGTGCCCTGCTCACCCGCGATGATACCGCGCTGCTGAATCGTCGAGAACTCCGCGCCCGTCGTACCGGCCGGGATCGAAGCCGTCGGGCTGATCGCGGTACCGGAACTGTACGAGCTGTTCTCGCCGATCGCCACGATCGCATCGGGCTGGATCGTGTAGACCTGGTGCGCGACCACACCCGCGGTGCCGAAGAACGTCCCGTTGACCCGCGTCGGGTTGACGCCAGGGTTGTACAGGAAGATCGTGTGCGCCAGCGGGAACTGGCTGGCCGGGTCGATGACGTTCAAGCTCGGGAAGAGCACGTTCGTCTCGCCTGACGGAGCGCCGACAAGGTCAAGGCCGGGGGCGCCGTTGTTAGGATTACCACCTGGGGTTGCCCCACCCTCACCATAGTACTGCGCCTCTTCAGCCACGACACGCTCGGAGCTCGACACGACGGCGCTGAAGACGCCCGCGCGAGTCGGAGTGGTGGTCGGGACACCGGGGAAGCCGATGCCGCTGGAGCTGCTGGTCAGGTCATTGTAGGTCAGCGTGAAGCGCGCGCCGGCGTCCACGTCGGTGAAGAAGAAGCCGAGCAAACGGCCATTCTCACCACGCAGCGAGATCGTCACATGGGCGGCCGGACCGGGGGCCGCCGCCGACCCGGAGTAGGTGCCCGCGATCAGCTGGCCGGCGATGTTCGGATTGATGACCTCGATAAACGGCCGGTCATCTTTCGTCTGCGCTAGTTCAGCGCTCGGCGTGATCGACGTGAGTACGTCCGAGGTGATCGGCGCCGTGAGCGAACCGTACGCGAAGCTGAACTGCTTCGCGGCGGTCGTCAGACCGGCGGCGATGCTCTCACCGGGCTTGGACGACCCGTTACCCTGGCCGAAGTACTCGGTGCGCTCGGCCACGATCGGGTTGTTCAAGCTGTTGACGATCAGGCCGATGGAGGCCTGCGACGACAGCGCGTTGAGGCGGTTGATGTTGAGCGTCAAGCGCTGGCGCGGCGCCAGCACGAGCCCATCGACGAGCGGCGTCTGAGTCGTCGCGCCGCCCTCGGGCACGCGCAGGATCTGGACGGTGGCCGTAACCGTGGGGCTCGGGTTCAGCAGGAGCAGATACTCCTGGAACGTCCCGCGGGTGTAGCCCTCGGCGAAGTAGAAGCTCGTGTTCGCGGCCGTCGAGCCGAGGCTGGTGTCGCCGTCATCGCGCGCGCCGCTGTTGGCCGTACGCTCGATCGAGCGCTGGACCGCCACGCCGCGGACGATGCCGCCGAGATTGAGCGCCGGTTGGATAGCCGCGCCCTGACCGACACCCTGTAGTCCGGCGGTCTGGATGACCGTCGCGAACTTCTGGTCGGTACCGGGCAGGTGCGCCCCGACGTTCGGGCCGCTGCTGACCACCCCATTAGAGATGTCGGTCATCGCGTCGACACGGACGTCGGCCAGGGCCGGCAGCGTGTGCGTCACGACCACGACATTCGGAGCCGACGTGGTTGTGGTGATATCCTCGTTCGTCGTTTCGAGCAGGTACGTGTCAGTGACAACGACCGTGCTGACGTTCGGGTTGAGCATATCGAAGGTGGTACGGAAGCTGGCCTTGCCATTGCTGGCGCCCTGGCCCGTGTACCCCTCAGCGAAGTACTGCGTCGACACGGCGGGACCGGGCACGGGGCCCGACACAACCTGAATCGTCGTCGTGGCCACGTTGCAGCTATTGAGGTCAGAGGCCGTGACGGTGTAGGTACCGGCCACGGAGGCCGTGAACAGCGCCGTCGCGGCGAAGTTACCCGATCCGTCGGTCGTGATCGGCGCCGTCGCCGAGAAGACCACGCTGGACGGAGTCGTGCTCGACAGCGCGCCCGTCAGGGTGATCGCCGAGCCCTTCTGGAAGCTGGTGCCGGACAGGTTGATCGTGTTGCTGGTACCAACAGTGAAGCTGGGGCCAAGCGGTCCGCTCAACAGGCCGGGGGCGGCGGCCGACGTCGACAGGGTCGGCGTAACCGGAGTGTAGACCGGGAAGCCGCCCAGGAGGGCCGGAACCGTGTACGGAGCCGAGAACGAGATCACACCCGTCGTGCTGTACGGGATCGAGTTCGGGATCGTGATCAGGCTCGTCACATCGCCCGCCGACGTCGAGAACGGCGTCGCCGCGGTCGGCGTGATGGTGTTGAGCGCGACAGTGGTCGTCACGCCCACGCCCGTCCCTGTCGTGTAGACATAGGTGGGCACGACCGCGACGCCCGGTGCGAAGTTGGTCAGCGCGAGCGTCGAGGTGATGCAGCGCGGACCGCTGGCAGGCGAGATGCTCGCCGACGGCTGGTTGACCGTGAAGGTCAGCGGCTGCGTACCGGCTGCGCCGGCGCCGGCCGTGTCGGTCTCACCGTCGCCGTCACCCGTCGCCACGCCGTGCGCTGAGACGACGGCGTGAGCCGTGCCGATGGCCGTCGTCAGCGGGACGGTCGTGGTGAACAAGAACGTGCCGGTGCCAGTAACCGGATAGGTACTTGAGTACACCAGCGTGTTGCTCGCGTCGGTGATGTTGAGCGTCACCGTGATGGGCGCCGGGAAAAAGTCGCCCGTGGTGATATTACCCGTGACCGTGATCGGCGTACCGATCGGCCCCGCGAGAGGGCTGACCGAGGCCGACGAGCCCGGAATGACCAGCAGCGGGCCGAAGCCGGGGCCGAGGTCGGCCACGAAGCTGATCGGCGTCGTGGCGCCGGTCGTCACCGTGCGCGGCGCTATACCGTGGTGTACCGCGGCGGCGTGGCGAGAGTGGACCGCGGCAGTGTGACGCGCCGGAGCGGTCACATGTGCGGCATTGGCGATGCCCCCTCTAAGCGCGGGCGCCTGCAACAGAATGATGCAGAGCGCCGCGAGGGCTGCCAGAAGACCCTTTGGTGTGGCCTTCAATGACATGCCTTCCTCCTTGAAATGTTACGAGATGATGAGCAGAAGGGAACGCGATAGATCGCGGATCGTGGGGAACGCCGGCGTACCGGGCGATGCGACGCCAGCTTTTTAACGCGCCTTATCGTCGCCCACGGTGTGAAGCATCTTCGTCTTAACCTGTTCGCGTCGCGAAACAGCATCTCTTATGCCGACGCCGCACGGTGCGGCGTGACCTAAACTAGACTGCCCTACGACTACTCCTCGTCTCACCTCCTTACATCGTCCCGCTACGTTGCGCGCAGGCCCTTGCCAGATCAACGCTAGACTGAAAAGCCCTTATCTAGCAAGACCTGTACCAGCGGCATGGGACAGCTATCCCCCAATTCAGGCGCGATAGCTCTCACCAGTACAATGCAGGCGGCGCGGAAAAGTTACGCCCCGCCGCCCTGCCGCTCGATGCCTTAAGCGCACAGGTATCAATTGTAGCAGGGTATTAGCGCAGCCCCGCGAACAGATCGTCCTCGCGCTCGGGCGCCGGGACGAGCGTGAACGCGCGAATGTAGCTCTCGACGGCGAAAACCCGCGCCGCGAGATCTGGCGGCAGCGCGAGCAGCGGGTCGCTGTCGGTGAGTTGCGTGCGGTGCGCGCGCCGCGCCCTATGCGCTAGGTCGAGGTAGTCCGTGACGTCGACGCGCGCGGTGATGGCGTCGTCGGGCACGGCCAACTGCCGGATGTCGAAGGCGTGCTCATCTTCGCGGAACGGCGCCGCCAGACCCCGCGCGCGCATCTCCACGTTGACGGCCAGCAGCGCCTCCAGGGACACAACAGTGTAGTAGAGTTTGGGCGCGGACCAAGCGGGACCGCCAACGCCATCACGGCCGGCCCGCGCGATGGCGTCGAGCGTGATCCGATGGGCCTTCTTATGGTCGGGGTGCCCATAGCCACCGCCGGGATCGTAGGTCACCACGACCCCCGGCCGCGTCTCTCGGATGATCGCGGCCACGCGCTCCGCCGCTTCGGTGGGGTCGGCGTTGACGAAGCTGTCAGGACGCCGGTTGGCCGGAGTCCCGGCCATGCCTGAGTCGCGGTAGGGCAGCATGCGCACGTCCGCGTCGTCGACGCCAAGGATCGCCGCGGCCGCGCGCAGTTCGCGCTCACGGATCGCGCCCAGGCGCGGCGCGGCCTCCGCGGGATCGAGCGCGGGGTCATGGATCTCGCCCTCCTCACCACGCGTGCAGCAGACGAGGACAGTAAGCACGCCCTCGGCGGCGTAGCGCGCGAGCGTCCCGCCCATTGCGATCGACTCGTCGTCGGGATGCGCGTGCACGGCAAGCAGCGTTAGGCGATCGTCCATAGGGGCAGTGTAGCAAAGTCGACCATCGACTTTGCTACACTGCCCCTATGGACGATCACAACACTGACCGCGTCGGACTGGGCATCCTGGGCGGGGGGCAGCTTGCGCGCATGCTGCTACAGACGGCCACGAGTCTCGGCCTCGACGTGGCGGTCATGGAGGGCGCGCCCGACAGCCCGGCCGGCCGCCTGGCCCGCCACGAGATCGTAGGCGCTTGGGATGATGAGGCGGCGCTACGCCGCCTCGCCGCCGTCGCTCCCGTCGTCACCCTCGAGAACGAGTTCGTGCCCGCGCGGTCCCTCTATTTGTTAGAAGAACTCGGCGTGGTCGTCGTCCCCGGCTCGGCCGCGCTCGCCGCCGCGCAAGACAAGCTGCACCAGAAGGCGCGCATCGATGGGGCGGGGCTGCCTGTTCCACCTTTCATGCCCGTCGAGGATGCCGCGGATGTCCTGCGCGCCGCGCGCGAGCTCGGCTGGCCGCTGCTGCTCAAGCGCCGCCGCAACGGCTACGACGGCTACGGCAACCGCGTGCTGCGCGGCTACGACGACATCGCGCCCGCCATCATCGCCCTGCGCGGTACTCCTGACCCGGCGCGTCCCGAGGCCGAGCGCGCCCTCATGGTGGAAGGCTACGTGCGCTTCACGCGCGAGCTCGCCGTGATGGTCGTACGAAGTCGGAAGTCGGAAGTCGGAAGTCGGAAGTTATCTGTAGGGGACGCAGCGGTTGGCGATGGCGCGACTAATACCGCCATTCCGGGGATAGCCTCACTAGATCGTTCTTTCGACTTTCGACTTTCGACTTTCGACTACCCTGTCGTGGAGACCGTGCAGCGCGACGGTATCTGCCACCACGTCTATGCCCCGGCGGACGTGGCGCCCGAGGTCGCGGCGCGGGCGACGGAGATCGCGCGCGCGGCGGTCGCGGCGCTGGACCTGGAGGGTATCTGCGGTGTCGAGTTGTTCTTGGGCGAGGACGGCGCGCTCACGGTCAACGAGTTGGCGCCGCGCGTGCACAACAGCGGCCACTACACCATCGAAGCCTGCGTCACGTCGCAGTTCGAGAACGCCGTGCGCGCGACGTTGGGCCTGCCGCTCGGCGCGACGGAGCTGCTCGCCCCCGCCGCGACGATGGTCAACCTGCTCGGCGCGCCCAATTCGCCCGCTGAACCGCGCGGCCTTGCCGAAGCCCTAGCCGTCCCCGGCGCGCACATCCATCTCTACGGCAAACACGGGTCGCGCCCCGGCCGCAAGATGGGCCACGTCACCGCGCTCGGCGCCACGCGTGCGGAGGCGACAGCCATCGCCACCCAAGCGGCAGGGTATATCAGTGTGTAGACGTAGGATTGGGGTACAAATGGACGAGAAACCATTGGTCGGCATCGTGATGGGCAGCGATTCCGATCTCCCGACGATGGAGGCGGCGGCCGCGGCCTGCCGCGAGTTCGACGTGCCCTATGAACTGCGCGTGGTCTCGGCGCACCGCACGCCGCTGGACATGGCCGAGTATGGCCGGACCGCGCGAGGGCGCGGCCTGCGCGTTATCGTGGCCGGAGCGGGTGGGGCGGCGCATCTGCCGGGCATGCTGGCCGCGCATACGGCGTTGCCCGTCATCGGCGTCCCCGTCGCCATCACAGCCCTGAACGGTCTCGACGCGCTGCTCTCCATCGTACAGATGCCCGCAGGCGTTCCCGTCGCCACAGTAGCAATCGGCGGGGCACGCAACGCCGGACTGCTCGCCGTGCAGATCGTGGCGACCGCCGACCCCGCCCTGCTCGATCGCCTGGACGCCTACAAGGAGGAGTTAGCCGCCGGCTCGCGCGCCAAAGACCAACGCCTGCGGGAGCGGTTGGATCAGGGCGGCGACACGGGGGCGTAACGTATCTACTGGGAGCGCCGGCTTCTAGCCGGCCCTAAGATCGGGGGCAAGCGTGTCGATGACGCCAAACGCCGTGGCCGCGACGTTTGCCGGCTAGAAGCCGGCGCTCCCAGTAGATACGGCTGCCGGCTGATAGCGTAGCGCCGCCGCCGCTCTCAGTAGAGATGACGTAGGTGTTACCCGTGCGCGATCTCGCGCTCCATAACGGTGAGCACGTCGTAGAGGTGGCGTAGGTGCGTTTCGACGTTGCCGCTGCGGTAGGCCAACTCGATGCGGCCGCGTGCGAAGTCGGTCACGGGCTCGTCGACGTCGTCCGGCGCGACGTCGACGGTGGCGAGGACGAGTTCCTGCAACGTCTCGTGGGTGGGCGGCGATTGATACTGCGCGATGGTAGCGGCGAAATCCTCGAATGAACTCTTGGGCATAGCCTCGTAGCCTCGTCTATCTCTGATCATTATCATCATCTATCGTGTATCGTGACTGCTTGCAGTATAACGAGGCGTCGCCTTTTAGGGCGCATGCGGAAGATAGGGGCCTCACGCCCAAGCCCTCTCCCCGACGCGGGAGAGGGCTTGGGCGTGAGGGGGAAAACTACGCGATCACGAGGCACGATATCTGCTGTTACCTAACCCCATTGACAATAGAACGCCCCTAACCAATAAGTGTAACAAGGGATCGTGGACGCATGTCACGACAAGCGACAACCCTCAGTTCGATCATCGGAACCAACCCCTACGCGTGGCTCGACAAGATAGCCACACCGCTCCAGCAGGGCGTCCACGCGGTTTTCCGCGCCAATGAGGCTGGCCGCGTGGCCAAGAGCTGGCTCAACGGCGTCCCGCTGCGCCACCGTATGCACCCCGCCCTCGTCGCCATCCCCATCGGCGCGTGGACGACGGCGGCCATCTTCGACGCGCTCGACGCCCTGTCCGCGGACGAAAAATACGCGTCGGCGGCCGACGCCGCCATCTGGCTTGGCGTCGGCAGCGCGCTGCCGACGGTCGCGGCGGGTCTGGCCGACTGGGTCGACACCTACGACCATCAGCGGCGCGTTGGCATGGCGCACGCGCTCGTCAATGACGTCGCGCTCACACTCTACGGGGTCTCGCTGGCCCTGCGCGCGGGCGGCAAGCGCGGCGCCGGCCAAGCGATAGGCGGGCTCGCCTTTAGCGCTGTCTCACTCGGCGGCGCCCTCGGCGGCGAACTCGTTTACAACCTCGGCGTCAACGTGACCCACCTGCTCTATCCCAAGCCACCCACCGAGTACAAAGACGTCATAGCCGCCGACCAGTTGCACGAGGGTAAGCCGGTCGTCGTTGAGGACGACCGCGTCCCCGTGATGCTGCTGCGCCGTGAGGGGCAAATCTACGCGGTGGAAGCGTGGTGCCCACACGCGGGTGGACCGCTGATTGACGGAAAGTTCGAGGGCGGCACGGTGGAGTGCCCCTGGCACCAGTCGTGCTTCCGCCTCGACGACGGCGCCCCGCTCAACGGACCGGCCTCGGCCCCGCTGCGCACGTTCGATGTCCAGGAGCGTGACGGGCGTATCCTCGTGCAGCCCAGCGACGAGAGCAAAGTGTGGCCGCCCGCGCCGGCGCCTCCCACGGCGTAGCCGGTCGAAAGTAGTGGCGAGTGACGAGTGACGAGTGACGAGTGGACGGTCTCGACTGGGAGCGCCGGCATCTTGCTGGCACATGATCGCGGCCAACAAGTCTGCTACGCGCGACACCACTCGCCCTTGACGGCCTGCCGGCAAGCAGCGAAGCGAGTGCCGGCGCTCCCAGTAGATACGGCGCTTACCACTTGCATACTTGTCACATGTACAGAGGAGACAATTATCACAACACAGGTATCGCCGGACGCGCTCGATAGTGCGGCTGTCCGGCAACGGGGTGAGGCGGATATTTTGCGGATTGCGGACGATGTAGCGGCGTTCTGCGCCCAAAACGCGGCCGCGGTCGACTATGAGGGCGCGTTCCCTGTCGAGGAGTTCGCCCTCATCGCACGGAGCGGGTTGCTGGCCGCGCCGCTGTATCGGACGCTCGGCGGGTTCGGCTTGGGCTCCGACAAACAGCAAAACTCGACGCTCACCTTGCTGCGGGTACTCAAGAAGCTGGGTCACGGTAACCTGTCGGTCGGGCGGGTCTACGAGGGCCACGTCAACGCTCTACATCTGATCCAGACCTTCGGTGCCCCCACGCAGGTCGCGCGCGCCGCGGCCGACGCGCGCGACCTGGGCAAGCTTTTCGGCGTGTGGAACACCGAGGCGGCCGGCGGCGTGCGCATTATACCGGCGGGGAATGGCCATTATCGTCTTATGGGAGCTAAGACGTTCACGTCGGGGGCGGGCCACGTCGCGCGCGCGCTGGTCCCCGGCGCATTGGTCGAGTCGGCGGCGGACGATGCGCCGGTAATCGGATGGCAGATGTGCCTCGTGCCAATGGACGCCGTGCGCACGGAGATTGACCCCTCGTTCTGGCAGCCGCTCGGGATGCGCGCTTCGGCCAGCTATCGCGTCCTTTTCGATGGCGTCGAGCTTCCCGCCGAGGCCCTAATTGGCCGGCCCAACGACTACTATCGCCAGCCATGGTTCAGCGGCGGCGCCATCCGCTTCGCCGCCGTGCAGCTTGGCGGCGCCGAGGCGCTGTTCGACGCGGCGCGCGACTACCTGCGCGAGTTGGGCCGCACTAGTGATCCGCACCAACGGGCGCGCCTGGGTGAGGCCGCCATCTTGGTCGAGAGCGGCGACCTGTGGCTGCGCGGCGCGGCCAGCCTGTTCGACGCGCACGCGGAGCTATTGGCGAACGGGACCACGGAGCAACCGGACGCGGACGACACGGCACGCCGGCTGGTGGCCTACGCTAACATGACGCGCACGGCCATCGAGCGCGTCTGCCTCGACGTGATGCGGTTGGTCGAGCGGTCGGTCGGCGCGCGCGGGCTGCTACAGCCCTGGCCGTTCGAGCGGGTACACCGCGACCTCACGGTATACCTGCGCCAACCGGCCCCCGACGCCGCGCTCGACGACGTGGGCGCCTACACGTTGGAGCGCGCGGGCGCGTTCGACGCCCTGTGGACCAATGGGTCCCGCTGACGTCCTGGCGTCCTCTCCGCTAGGACGCCCCGATGCGCTGCCGCTCCGACCGCCGGACGCGGTGGACCTCTTCGGCCGCACGCTTGTCGTCGCCCCGCACCCCGACGATGAGTCGCTCGGCTGTGGCGGCGCCATCGCGCTGCTACGCGCGCGGGGTCACTCCGTCCATGTACTCTTCGTCAGCGATGGCACGCTCTCGCACCCGTCGTCGCGCCGTTACTCGACCCCTCGGCTAGCCGCGCTGCGCGAAGAGGAGGCTCTAGCCGCTCTGGCCGCGCTCGGCGTTGAGCAGGAGTCGGCGACGTTCTTGCGCCTCAGGGATCGCGCGGTCCCGTCGCCCGGCGCGGCGAACTTCGACGCGGCGGTCGACCGCTGCCGCGCGCTCATCGACGACATAGGGCCACAAACAATCTTGGCGCCGTGGCGGCGCGACCCGCACCCGGACCACCGCGCCTCGTGGAGCCTGATCGACGCCGCCCTCGCGCGCGATCCCGCCTACGAGGTTCGGCGCGTCGAATACCTTATCTGGCTATGGGAACTTGCCGCCGCCGGCGACGCGCCACGGCCGGACGAAGCGACGCCGTGGCGGCTCGATATCAGCTCCGTGCTGCCGCGCAAGCGCGCGGCGATCGCCGCCCACCGTTCGCAGACGACCGATTTGATCGACGACGACCCGACGGGCTTCCGGCTGACGCCGGATATCCTGGCGCACTTCGCGCATCCGTGGGAAATATATCTCGAGAAGGCCAGCAATTAAAATCGCCGGCCTGTGAGGATAGCCATGCAAGAGGACAAGCAATCGTTGCCGCCAAGCTATTTCGACGACGTGTACGCGGCGAACACCGATCCCTGGGGGTTCGCGACGAGCCCTTATGAACAGGGTAAGTATGCGGCTACGCTGGCGGCGCTGCCGCGTCCGCGCTACCACAACGCCTTCGAGATTGGCTGCTCGATCGGCGTGTTGACCGCGCGGCTGGCCCCACGCTGCGACCGGCTCCTCTCCGTCGACGTCTCGGCTCAGGCCCTGGCGCAAGCGCGTGAACGCTGCCGTGAGTTCCCACAAGTCACGTTCGAGTTATTGCGCGTGCCGGGAGAGTTCCCCGACGACACGTTCGACCTTATCTTGGTCTCAGAGGTCGGCTACTATCTGTCGCACGATGACCTCGACCGCGCGCGCGACCTGATCGTGGCGCATCTGGAGCGCGGCGGCCACTTGCTGCTGGTACACTGGACGCCGTACGTGCCCGACTATCCCCTAACGGGCGACGAGGTCCACGACTCCTTCCTGGCCTACGCCAACCGCGCCGACTCCGCGCTGCGCCATCTGATCGGCAGCCGCGCCGAGCAGTACCGCCTCGACTTGTTTGAGCGCGCGTAAAACCGGGCCCATCTTGGCTTAATCTTGCGCTACCGTCAACAGCGTCGTACGCTGTATCTGAGGGAACGGCCTAGCCGCCGTATTCTTCCATTACAGGTCAGATGGCTTTGGTCACGGGTCCAACGCAAACAAAGCCTTTCAAAGAGCGCCACGGAGTATGTCGATGAGCATCATGACCGTCTTCGAGGAAGAGGCGTTTGCCATGCCCACCTACGCGCATGGCGCTATCATATTAAATCTTGGGCTTGCTTTGACGCGCCATGACCCCGATCATAGACTGGGCCGCGCCTTTGGCCCCCAGACCACCTATCCCATGGTGGGCGCCCCACCGACACGCGAACCGGACCTGACCTGGGTACGCGCCGAACGTCTCCCGGCCGACCTGAACGTGGACCCCGACGCCCCGCCAGATCTGGCGGTTGAAGTCATCTCGCGGACGGATACGCATACGGGAACAGACGCCCGTGTCAAGCAGTACCTCACCTCCGGCGTCCAGTTAGTGTGGGTCATCGACCCGTGGATGCGGACGGTTACTGTGTACGAACCCGATGGCGCCATCCAAACGACCACTGCGCAGGGGTCCCTCACGGGAGCCCAAGTCATTCCGGGCTTCGCCATCCCCGTCGCCACACTATTCGAATGAGGAGCCGCGCTATCGGCTCTTTGCAAGCCCCAAAGGATAATGAGTAGGGCTCCTGAATTATCCACGAGACCAAGACGCCCGGCGCGGTGTAGGGGCGTATGGCATACGTCCACGCGTTCAAGGCTACGGGCGTATGCTACGATAATTCATGAACCCTGGGGTAATAAGGGTGGCCCAGGCGTTGCCGCAGCGCGGCGATGGCCTCGGTGATCTCGACGACGTCGAGCGTCCAGATGCCCTCTTCGGCCTGCCGCCGCTCCACATCATCGATCAGCACGCCGCACGGGGTCGGACGCGCTATGACGTCGGACAGCCAGCGCCGGTCGATTCCCAGTGTGTCCCCCAGGGCGTCCACATCCCGCTCACGGGCGCGCGCCCCTGCTCGCGCCATCTTCCATAGCCGGCGTAGTACACGACGCGCACAGAGCTTCTCCTCCAGTGAGGAGACTGACTCGACGAGCCATGGCTGCCCTGCCCGCTCCATCGCCGCCCACTCGCCGAGTTGTGTCGCCAACCCGATGCGCGCGCGGGCGTCACGCCGCCCCGAGGTCACCACACGCACGGCGGGACTGTGCCGGATGCGCGCGTCGAGGCGCCGTAGAACCTGGATGAGAGCCATGTCTTCGAGCATCGGCACGTCGGGCAGACCGCCGGCGCGCTGATACGTTTCCATGGTCACCGCGAGGCTGGCGCCGAAATGCTGGTGATGGCGCGGCCAAGGGTCGTGGGGGTCCGGGTCAAGCCGCGTCTCGTACGCGGCGACGAGCAGCCGGTACGCGACATCGCGCAAGTGGTAGCGCCGGACGCCCCTGTCGTAGGCCGCCCCCATGCCCATGCCGCCGACGTTATCGACGACGATGCGCCCACCCACGACATCCGCCCCGCGCGCGATCTCGCCCAGCGTCGCTGTGAGCCACGTCGGCGCCACGACTGTATCGCCATCGGTCGAGGCGATCACACCGCGCGGGCGTCCCACTACCGCCAACCGGCGGTAGGCCTCATCCATCAGCAGACGGCGGGTGTGACCAACGTTGGCCTCGACGGGTAATGTCCGCTCGACGACATGGAGCGCGAGTGTCGGATGCGCGTGGACGAAGCGCCGCGCGACCGCAGCCGACTCGTCGCGGCAATTGTTGGCGAGCAGCACGATTTCGTAGCGCTCGGGAGCGACGGGGCGGCCGTGGCCGTCGACCTGACATGCTAGCGCCCGCAGCGTATTATCCAGGGTCGCGGCCTCGTCGCGCACGGGGACGATAACGCAGACCTCACACTCCACCGCCGGCGGCGTCGCCACGAGTTGGCCGGACGTAGCGCTGAGAAAAGGTGTTGGTAACGAGGCGTGGCCCGTAGCCAGAGGAAGCGGAGGGGACGAATACAACAATGAGATGTCCTTACTTCTTCGCGCCAACGTTGGCTGTTGGCGAAAAGTAGGGGCAACCGTAGAGTACCACCACACGCCGGGACTGCCAAACGGCCGCCGACCGGCGGTGGGTTATCCCCAGCGCTACGTATCTCTACTATAGACATTTCTTAATGTATAGATAGTCGTAGTAGTCGTAGTAGTCGCGTTGATATGCGGATAACCGCGCTATCTAGCCGTCGTCATAGCGGCCGCCAGTGTTGGCGGTGTGGGGAAAGCTGTGGATGAATGTGGGGTGTTGCGGATAACGATGGAGAAAGCGCCATATCGGCTAGCACTTTATCACCAATGACCCCGTGGCTACCCACAGCTAATTATACGTAGCAGGGTAACTTGTCCACCACAAAGGCCCGTTATCCACAGAATAAGGGCGCTTATCCACACATGATAGCGCCGCGTTGCGCCGCCTTCGCCAGCCACCGTTACCAAATCCGGCCTTCCAACGTAGAGATACATGATAGGCGCGTAGCGTAGGGGACAAAGGGCGCGGGATGGGGGAGAGGACACTGAATGGATCGATGCGGGCGTCGGAACAACAACCTGCGGCGACCGATGTGGTCCTGGCGCGTTTGGCGCGGGACGATCCCCATGCGTTCGGCGCGCTCTACGATCGCTACGTGGACACGATCTATCGGTACCTCTACCGTCAAACCGGCGCACGCGAGATCGCCGAGGACCTGACCAGCCTCACGTTCATGCGCGCGTTGGGCGCGCTCGATCGATTCCCTGCTGACCGGGCGGTCGCGCCGTGGCTCGTGCGCATCGCGCACAACGCGCTTGTCGATTATCGCCGCCGCGCCGGGCGCACCGTGCCCCTGGACGATACTATCGCGCACACCCTGGAGGCGCCGGATTCGTCCGGTGTAACCGACGACCTGGAACAAGCCGAATTGTTCGACGCCCTCACGGCGGGCCTGCCCGCAGATCAGCGCGACGCGCTGGCCCTGCGCTTCGTCGCCGATCTGAGCATGGAGCAGACCGCCGCCGCGCTGGGCCGCAGTTTGGGAGCGACCAAGATGCTGGTGACGCGCGCGCTGTCCGCCGTGCGTACACGGATGCGGCGCGACGCCAAGAAGGAGGAAGATTCGTGAAACGGAAACGTATGACCGGGGACAGCGCGGAGGACCTGTCCCCTGAGTTGCGCGCGGTGGGGGAGCGGCTGCGCGCGGCCAGCCGGCCCGTCCCGCGCGATCCAGCCTTCACGGCTCGGCTGCGCGCCGACCTGCTACTGGCCCACCATGCTCGCCCGACGCCACAGCCCCGGCGTCTACGCCTCACGCAGGGCAGTTGGCGGCTCGTCCTGCTCGCCGCGCTGCTGGCCGCTTTCGGGGGCGGCATCGCCGCCGCAGGCGTGCTCGCCCCGGCCCCGGAGCCCGGCACGGTGCTCATGGACCGGGAACCGATCCTGCGCACGATCTTCGTCGGCGCGACAGCCGGCACCTTGGCCGTGGACGCGCGCACGAAGCGCGCCTTTGTCGTCACCCAGAGCGAGCCCGTGCAGGGATACTTCCCGCAGATGCTCTTACGTGTGCTCGACACCACGACGGGCGCACTCCTGTACACCGTGGCGTTGGGCACGGCCAGCGGGATCGGGACCAGTACGGTGGCGGTTGATCGGCGGGCCGGTCGGGTCTTCGTGGCGCGCGAAGACCCGACCAGTGGAGATTCCTCCGGTGTTGTGAGTGTGCTCGACGCGCGGAACGGCGCCGTCCTGCGCCGAACGACCCTCCCCCGCCTCCCCACAGTGAGCACCTCGGCCGGTACACTCCTGGCGCGCACGACCATGGGCATTGACGAGCGCACCGGTCATGCCTTCATCGCGATTCCCGGCGCCAACACCGTGGCTGTGCTCGATACGCACAGCGGCGCCTTGTTGCGGACCATCGGCGTCGGCATGGCCCCGGGCGATCTGGCCGTGGACGCGCCGCGCGGGCGCGTCGTCGTCGCCAACAGCGGCGCCGCCACCGTGAGCATCCTCGATGCCGCCAGCGGGCGCGTGCTACGGACCGTCGTGGTGAGCGGCGTGCCCACCGCCTTGGCCGTCGATGAACAGACCGGACGCGCCTTCGTCACACTGCGCGGGGCGACCGACCGCCGCGGCGCCCTCGTGATGGGCACGGGCCACGTTGCCGTGCTCGACGTGCGGACCGGGCGGGTTCTGCGTACTGTCGCCGTGCCGGCCACACCGAGCGTCGTTGCCGTCGCTGCGGGAACAGGGCGTGTGTTCGTGGCCGGCGCTGTGTCTAGCGGCGACGGTCGAGTGAGTATGCTCGACGCGGTGACGGGGCGCCTTCTCCACACCAGCATGGTGGGCGCGTATCCCGACAGCATGGCGGTGGTCGCCCACGACGGCAGCGTGGTTGTCACCACCTGGCCCCGACCCGGCGCTGCGGGCCGCCTCACCGGCGTGGTGAGTGTGCTCGACGCGCGCACGGGGCGCGTCACGCGCTCCATCAACGGCGGCATGGGGCTTCTGAGCCCCGGCCCGTTGGCGGTCGATGAGCGGACGGGACAGGTCTTTCTGGCGAGCGACACGACCGTGAGCGTGCTTGACGCGCGGCGCTAAAAAGGTATGACTAATCGTACACAGAGAAGGAGAGAATGATGATGACACGCACTCAGGGGCTGGTGGGACTGGTTCTGTTGGCGGGGATGGCCGGCGCGACCCTGACGCAACACAGGGACACGACCGTGAGATCGGCCGGCCATGTGACGGCGCCGCACGCGGGCGCGGCCGCTGGAGCGATCGTGCGCACCGTCACGGTGGGCGTGCAGCCTATCGACGCGCAGGTGGATGAGCAGACCGGGCGCGCCTTCATCCTCAATAACGGCGACAGCAGCGTGAGCGTGCTCGACACACGCACGGGCGCGCCTCTGGGCATCGTATCTTTCAAATCGCCGCGTAGCGGCCCGGTGGCCGTCTCGATGACCATCGACGCGCGGGCGGGGCGGGTGATCATCATCAACCACGACAAGAGCGTGAGCGCGCTCGACGCCTGGACCGGCCGGCTCCTCTATACTGTTCCCAGCGGTAGGGCGTCCCAGCAGGTGGTGGTGAACACGCGCACCGGCCGTATCTTCGTGAGCAACTGGGGCGACTTCGCCGTCAGCCCGCGCCGGCCGGACGTGGACGTATTCAAGGGAGGCAACACCGTCACCGTGATCGACACGCGCACGGGGCGGCATGTGGGCACGATCCACGTCAACGGCAACCCGTCGGCGATGGCCGTGGACGAACGCACTGGGCGCGTCTTCGTCTACAGCGACGGCGACGGCTTTCCCGGTTATACCAAGCTGGTCAGCACGCTCGACGGCGCGAGTGGGCGGCTGCTGCGCGCCGTCGTCGTGGCCCACGACCCGCGCGGGCCGAATATGCCCAGCCAGGGCGCGGGCGATATCGTGGTGGATGACCAGAGCGGCCACGTCTTCGTCAGCAGCGCTTATGCCGATAGTGTAAGTATGCTCGACGCGACGAGCGGACGGCTCCTGCGCACGGTCGGCGGCACGCGCCCAGGGCCGATGGCCGTGGACACGCATACCCGCCGCGTCTTCGTCCTCAACGGCGGTGGCGGCACGTCCAACGGCGTGGTGACCATCCTCGACAGCGCAACGGGTCGGGTCGTGGGTAACACCCCGGTGGGCCGTCTGGCCCTGCCGGTGACGCCGGTCGTGGACACGCGGACCGGCCGCGTCTTTGTCGCCAACGACGGCGGCGGGACGGGCAGCGTGAGCGTGCTCGACGCGCGCAGCGGGGCGCTCCTGCGCACCGTCACGGTCGGCCCACACCCCTTCGTCATGGCGGTCGATGGACGGAGTAGCCGCGTCTTCGTCACCAGCCTGGGCGCCATGGATGCCGCGGGCCACCTCACGGGGTCAGGCAGCGTCAGTGTGCTGGACGCCCAAAGCGGGATGCTGCTGCGGACCGTGCCCGTGGGCGTGGAACCGGCCGTGATCGCCGTCGATGAGCGCGCCGGCCGCGCCTTTGTCGTCAACGTAGCCGGCGACAGCCATGATACGCTGGCGGCGGCCCGCTCACTCGTACCGGGACTCCCGCGGCCGGCGCCGCCCTGCAACAGCTACGGGCAGGTTAGCACCCGCTGCCGCCTCGCGCCCGGCAGCGTAACCGTCCTCGACGCCACACGCTAGCCATCGTCCGTTTCATAGCCCGGCTACCTGAGACCGCCGGCAGGGGCGCTTGGGCGCCGCCCTGATGTTCGGATGCGCTACCCCCATCTGAGTGTGTGCGGGGTTAGACATCCATGTGTCGTTGAGGAGGAACGCAGTGTCGTTGAGGAGGGATGCAGGCGCGATGGTGAAAGCGGGACAGACAGCCGTGCTCGCCCTGTTGACGGTCGTCTACCTCTGGTGTGCCCTGGTCGTGCGCGGCCCCCACGCCTTCACAGGCGATGAACCGCACTATCTGGCCATCACGCAGAGCCTCTGGCTCTACCACACGCTTGACCAGCATCGCGTGCTCTATCACCACGACTTCTTCGCCTACTATCCGTACCTCATGAGCAGCCACTCCCTACACCACGGTCCCCACCTCTACCCGCTGCACTATCTCGGCCTCCCCCTCGTGCTGCTCCCCGGCTTCGCCCTCGCCGGGGCACGGGGGGCACAGGTGACAACAGTGCTCATCGCGCTGCTGACATGCTGGCGCATGCTACGCCTGGCCACGCGGGTCGTCGGGCCTCTCCCCGCCACACTGGCCCTCGGCGTGCTGGGGCTCTCGGCGCCGTTCGTCCTCAACGCGGGGGCGATCTACCCCGATCTGTTCAGCGGGCTCCTGCTTGTGCTGGCCTACGAGGCCCTTGATGCGCCACGGCTGACCGCGTGCCGTGCCCTGGCGCTCGGCGTGGTACTGGCCGCCATGCCCTGGGCGCATATCAAACTGCTGGCTCCCGTGTGCGTCTACATGGCGTGGACGGTCGCCGTGCTCTGGCGTCAATCCCGTGCGCCGCGCCACCGCGCGAGCGCTCTCACCGTGCTGCCGGGTGTCCTGGCGCTCGGGCTGCCCCTGCTCTCGATCGCCAGCCTGATCGCCTTTAATAACGCCGTCTACGGCTCACCAAGCCCGACGGCGCAGTTCACCTTACGAGACCAGGCGTTGTTCACCGGTAACCCCCTCGAGGGGATGATGGGCCAATTCTTCTCTCAGGGTCAGGGCGCGTTAGGCACGGCGCCGTTTGTCTTGTTGGTGTTCCCTGGGGCCGTGGCGCTATGGCGGTGGCAGCGTGCCACCGCCCTCAAGATCGGGATGGTAACGATCCCCTTCTGGGTGGCGACCCTGACGTACCACGACTGGTGGGGCGGTGACAGTCCCCCGCTGCGCTATCTGCTGTGCCTGTTGCCGCTATGGGTCGTCGGCATCGCCGCGCTGCTAGCGCGTATGCGCACGCTCATGGCGCGGCTGGTCGTGGGCGCCCTGGCCGCGGTGACGCTAGCGTTGACCACCGTCATTCCGCTGGCCTCGCGCATAGGATGTCCATTGCCGAACGGCCACGGCGCTCTCCTGGTAGCGTTCGGGGAGCGTCCGCGGCTGCCGCTCACAGCATGGCTGCCTGTCTTCGTCACCACACGCACGGACACGGGCTATTGGCAGAGCGCCGCGCCGCTTGCCGCGTGGGTGAGCGCGTTGGTAGCCACGTGGTGCATCCTCGCCTGGAAGGAGCGCGTGGCACGGCGGAGCCGATCGTGGGAAGGCGTCGGTCGTCGCCCAGCACAGCACGGCGGAGAGGGCGGCCGCACGTCCCGCGGCCCCCATGCCGATTGCCCTTCTCAGGCGTCGGGGAGGACATAGACGGTCTCCGCTGCCAGGCGTTCGGCGGCGTACCCTAAAGCCGCAGGCGCCTGCTCCTCCGTCAGCGCGTACGCTTGCATCATCGCCTCGATACTCTCACCTCCCGCGAGGCGCCCAACGACCAGTTGTACCAGAATGCGAGTCCCGGCAATCACGGGCAGCGACGCGCCAGCCCTGCGGGGATGGCTAGCCTACGTCTGCGGACGCCAGGGCGGACGAGACGTCCGCGCTCCCAGTGGCGACGGGGACGGACCCTGTTCAGGGAGGTCGTCGGTGGGGCGCCTACGAGATGTCGTAGAGCATGGCGCGGATGGCGCGGATGTCGCTGCGCAGCTGCGGGTTCTCGTTCTTGAGCTCTTTGGCGATCTTGTCGCAGCCGTGCATAATGGTGCTGTGGTCGCGCCCGCCGAGCAGTTGACCGATCCCTGGCAGCGAGGCGTCCGTCTCCTCGCGCATCAGGTGCATCGCTACCTGGCGGGGCAGGGACACCGCCTTGTCGCGGGCGGGGCTCTCCAGCACCTTGAGCTCGGTCTGGTAGTACTGCGCCACGGCCTTGAGCACTTCCTGAGGCGTCACCTTGCGCTTATGCGAGGGGGCCAGCGCGTCGAGCGCCTCGGCGGCGAGCTTGTCGGTTACGGGGACGCCCAGGGTGAGCGCCGTGTGGATGACCTTCTTGAGCGTGCCCTCAAGCTCACGGATGTTGCTCTGCCCCGCGCGGCGGGCAATGTACTCGATCGCGGCGGCCTGCACCGGCACCTTCTGGCGCTCGGCTTTAGTGCGCAGGATCGCCACGCGTGTCTCGAAGTCGGGCAGGTCGACCTCGGTGATGAGGCCCCACTCGAAGCGCGAACGCAGGCGCTCGGTCAGCGTGCTCATCGCGTTGGGCTTGCGGTCGCTCGTCATCACGATCTGTTTCTGGTTCTGATGCAGTTCGTTGAAGGTGTGGAAGAACTCTTCCTGCGTGCTCTCTTTGTTAGCCAGAAACTGGATGTCGTCGATGAGCAGCACGTCGACGCCGCGGTAGCGTTCGCGGAAATCGTCGATGTACGACTGGTCTTTCTTCACGAACGACTGGATCATCTCGTTGGTAAATTTTTCGCTGGTGGTGTAGACAACCTGTTTGTCGGGGAAGTTCTGGCGTACTTTATGGCCGATGGCGTGCAGCAGGTGCGTCTTGCCGAGCCCGACATTGCCCCAGATGAAGAGCGGATTCCATTGCTGGCCGGGGTCTTCGGCGACGGCCGTTGCCGCCGCGTAGGTCATGCGGTTGCTCGCGCCCACGATGAACGTGTCGAACACATAGTCGGGCAGGAGCGAGGACTGAGTGTGGGGGAAAAGAGTCATGGCAGGTTTCTCTTGGTGCGGGCGTTTCGGCATGGACACCGCGTTGTGGCTCGACGTCACGGGGCCGCCCCCCTGACCGCCATTGGATGGGGCGACGACGTAGCGCACAGCGCGGTGTCCGTGGCCGACGCGCTGCATCGCGCTCGTCACTTTTCCATTAAGTTTACGTTCCAACCACTCCTTATGGAAAGTCTCGGGGACCGCGATGGTCAGAGCGCTATCGTCCTCGGACACAACGCACGTCCTGCGCAGCCAGGTATCGTAGTTCTCTTTGGTGAGGACGAGTTGCAACTCGCCCAGGGCGGCTTGCCAGATTTGCTCGCCGGTCGTCATTATGTGTCCTTAGTAATGAGTTGCCAGTTGTTAGTTGCCAGAGGACGGCAAACGCGCGTAGCGGTATGTCACTACAGCGGTGACAAGCGGACGAAGCGATAACAAAGCCTACTAGTGGGTCATGCCGCAATTGATGCGGCCTTTCCAGAGACGCGATCACGCCTGTTTAGCCGGTGGATCATTCCCGCTTTATTTGTAGCGTGACCCACTAGGCGGCAGTCACTGGCAACTGGCAACTAACAACTGGCAACTGGGTTTTGGCAGGGAGGTACTTCGCATAGGGTAGCACGCGGACGGCCGGCTGACAATGGACGTTCGCTCCTTTGGCAGGGGGAATCGCGGAGCCTGTGTAAAAACGCGACACCCTTTAGGCCATTACTCCCGCGCCGGCCATGCGCCGTCCCTCGACCGCCGCCAGCGCCGGCAGCGCGCGCATCAACCGTTCGAAGGCGGGGATGTCCAGACTCTGCGCGCCATCCGAGAGCGCCCGCTCCGGCTGCGGGTGCACTTCGATCATCAGGCCGTCGGCCCCGACGGTGATGGACGCCCTGGCTAGCGGCGACACCAGCGCGGACTTGCCCGTGCCGTGGCTGGGGTCGGCGATGACCGGCAGGTGGCTGAGTTCTTTGACGATGGGGATCGCCGTGAGGTCGAGCACATTACGCCGTAGGTTGGTGTCCCCGTACGGCGGCAGGCCGCGCTCGCACAGCACCACGTCGGTGTTGCCTCCGGCTAAAATATATTCGGCCGCCAGCAGCCAGTTCTCGATCGTCGGGTACATGCCGCCGCGTTTGAGCAGCACCGGAGTGCGGGCGCGCCCGACCTCGCGCAGCAGGGTGTAGTTCTGCATATTGCGCGCGCCGATCTGCAACATGTCGGCGTAGCGACAGACCATTTCCACGTCGTGCGGGTCCATCACCTCGGTCACGACGGGCAGCCCGAAGCGCTCACGAGCCTCGGCCAGAATCTCCAAACCCTCCTCGCCGTAGCCCTGGAACTCGTAGGGGCTTGTGCGCGGCTTGTAAGCCCCGCCGCGCAGCATCGTCGCGCCGGCGTCGCGCACGGCCTGGGCCGTCTCCATTAGCTGTTCGCGGCTTTCCACGGAGCACGGACCGGCCATCACGACGAGGCTGTCTCCACCGATGGTGACTCCCTGACCGGCCTTGCCGACCTTGACGACGGTGGGCTCGGCGCGGAATTCACGGCTGGCCAGCTTGTAGCGCTTGAGCACCGGCACCACGCGCTCGACGTAGGGCAGCGCGCCGAGCTGCTCGAGTAGGCCCTCGCGGTCGCGGTCTAGCACGCCGATGGCGCCGATGACGGTCTGCTCCACGCCCGACACATTGGAGCCGTAGCCCAACGCCGTTAGCCGGTCGACGACGTGGCCTTTCTCTTCCTCCGAACTGCCGTGCTTCATTATGATGATCAGGGTACACCTCCAAAACTTCTGAACCTACGGTTGAAACCGCATAACAAATGATGGCGGCCATGGTCGGTTAGTTCGTAGGGGCGTATGGCATACGCCCCGGTTGCTCAGGGCGTATGCCATACGCCCCTACGAACATTCTTGGCGCCGCGGTGTCCGTACGCTGCCATGCGGCCGCGGTCACCGGCTTTGCGCTTACTTAATAGTATAAGAGGACGCGCCCTTGTTGCCGCGCGTGTCATATTGCGGGCATACTCTGTATGATATGAACAACATAGACAAACCGTTCGACCTACGCCGTGCGGTCGTGGCCGGGCTGGCCGGCTCGGCCGCTTACCTCGCCGAGCAGTATGTCGACCTCAAGCTGCTGCGCTACCCCGGCGACGACCTCAAGCTGCTGGGCATGATCGCCACGCGCCGCGCGCCGTATTGGCAATTGGCGGGACTGGCGAACCACTTTGCCAATGGCACGGCGCTGGCGGTTGTCTACGCGCTGCTGCTGCGTAACCGCCTGCCCGGCTCGCCCGTCGTGCGCGGCCTATTGATGGGCCAGCTCGAGAACGCGCTACTGTGGCCGTCCGTGCCCCTGGTGATCGACCCCTATCACCCCGCCATCAAGGCGGGCGCGCTGCCGCGCCTCAACACCCCCGTCTATGCCGCACAGGCCGTCCTGCGCCATGTCGCCTACGGGGCCGTGCTTGGCTGGGTGTACGATTAGGCGGAAGGCGGAAGGCGGAAGTAAAGCGTACCGCAATCGTGAGGCGATAGTCTGCGTTTACCGTATCACTTCCGACTTTCGACTTCCGCCTTCCGCCTAATCACCGTCCCGCTCCTGCCACAGGCGCTCGGTCGTGACGCGGACGGTCTCGTAGTCGAAGCCGCGGCGCTGTAGGAAGCCGTACATGCGGCGGCGGAACTCGTCCTCGTCGAGCCGCGCGAGTAGGCGCAGGCGCTTGAGGCCGGCCGCGTAGGCGCGCTCCCCCTCGCCGTCTTCGCTCTCTTCCAGAACTTCGTCGATCTGACCGCGGTCGACGCCCTTAGCGCGCAACTCGGCCTGTAGTGAGCGGGCGCCGCGTGGACTGAACGCGGCGCGGTTCTCGATCCAGTAGCGCGCGAAGGCTTCGTCGTCGACGAGCCGCGCCCGTCCCAGCCGCTCCATGATCCCCGCCACGGCCTCGTCACCGGCGCCGCGCCCGCGCAGGTAGCGTTCGACCTCGACTGTGCTGCGCGGACGGAACGATAGGAAGCGCAGCGCGTCGTTGTAGTAGCCCGCCTGCTCGTCCTCGCCTTGCAGCGACGCGACGTCGGCCTCGGTCAGCGCCATGCCCACATGCAGGCCGGTTCGCGCCGCGACCTCCGCGTCCACCCCGAAGGCGAACTCGCCGTCGAGGAACACGTTGAGCCGCTCGCTTTTCTGGGAACGCGGCCGGCCACGCCCCTGCTGCGCGGTCAACGCGGTGATTTTCTTATGCATAACAATCCTCCCCCTCACCCCCAACCCCTCTCCCGTGCGCGGGAGAGGGGGGCCGTCCTACCGTGTCAAGGTGTTCTCGCTTCATGCCCTCACCGGGTGTGGGAAGACGAAGTGCAGCTCCCCTCTCCCGCGCACGGGAGAGGGGTTGGGGGTGAGGGACCCCGTATAGCCCATTCGGTTCATTGACGCATACCCAAGTGGTTAGTACAGTGGGGTTTAGCGGCTACCGTAGCCAACCCGGTCATCCCCATTAGGCCGGTTGGCGACAAGGTTCGACATATTTGTGTAATAGTCTCATAAGCACGTCGTAAGCATTGCCGCCCATACTAGTGATAGTATAAGGCGCGATACGGCGGCTAGACGGACAACAGACGTCAGGCGTAGAGCGGGCGCATCACGAAGGGGTAGGGAAGAGTGGCGACAGAACAGGCGGTACGGCCGCGCGGGGCCGTGCGGCGTCCCGTGAGGACGGAGGCGGCCGCGGCGGAAACGCCGCGCGAGTTGGATGGTGACACACGCTCACTATCGGGCGATATCGTCGGCGCGCGTGTCTCGATGGTCGAGTGGGCGCTGTATGGCGCTTTCTTCTTTATCGGTCTGATCATGCGTCTGTGGGATCTGGGCTCACGCGCCCTGCACCACGACGAGAGCCTCCACGCCACCTACTCGTGGTACCTCTATAAGTCTATCACCTGGAATTTCTGGGCCGCCATCACGGGGACCAACCCTGGCAGCGGCTACGAGTATCACTACGACCCCATGATGCATGGCCCCTACCAGTTCCATATCAATGCCCTGATGTATCTCATCTTTGGCGGTCCCAGCGACTGGGCCGTGCGCCTCAACGCCGCCTTCTGCGGCACGGCGCTCATCGCCCTACCCTTCCTGTTGCGCCGCCAGTTGGGCCGCGTCTCGTCGTTGGTCCTCTCCGGCCTGCTGGCCTTCTCGCCGGCCTTCCTGTACTACGCGCGCTTCAGCCGCGAGGATATCTACTTCGTGTTGTGGACGATGCTGTTCTTCGTCGGCGTCATCCGCTGGCTCGATGCGCGCGGCGGTCCGGGCGCGCAGCGCTGGCTGCTCGTGGCCGCGGCGGGCTTCGCGCTCTCCTGGGCGACCAAGGAGAGCACGGCCTTCGTGACCACGCCGATCGTGCTCGGCTTCATCATCGGCGTCTTCGTCGTCGGCTACGTCTACCAATTCCTGGCGCCGCGCCGCGCCAGCCGTCCCGCGGGCAAGGGAGGCGCAACGCAGCGGCCGCCCGAGCATCCGCTCGTGGCGACTCTGGGCGAGTTCGCGCGCGCTAACCTGCCGCCACTGCTCGACGCCTTCCGCGGCACGCCCGCGCGCGCTTGGGCCTACGCCATCGGCGTGATGGCCGTGATCACCCTCGTGCTGTACTGGCCGATCGGCGACCCCTGGCAGTGGGGCTTCATCCCCGGCGCGCACACCGTGCCCGTCACTCTGACCAAACCGGTGACGCACACGACCACCTACAATACGGACGCTTTCACCGGCGGCATCCAGTATTGGCTGCAGCAGCAGCAGGAGAGCCGCGGCGGGCAGCCCTGGTACTACTATTTCATGGTCATCCCGCTCTACGAGCAGGTCGCGGTCGTCTTCGGCGCCGCCGCGCTCGTCTACTATTTCCTGCATAAGCGCACGCTCGTCTCGACGGTTAGCGGCGCGGCCTTCCTGCTGTGCACGGCGCTGACCCTGTTTACGGGCGGCATGCCGGGGCTGCAGAAGCTGGCGACGCTGCTGATGATCGTGAGCGGCGCGGCGCTGTTCGTGTCGCGCCCGCGCTCGCTCCTGGTCAACCTGTTCCTGTGGTGGACGGTGACGACGTGGGGCCTCTACACCTTCGCCGGCGAGAAGATGCCCTGGCTGACTTTGCATATCCTGCTGCCAACGATGGTGCTGGCCGCACTCTACATCGGCCACCTCTTCCACGCGGCCCCGCGCCTGAGCAAGAAATGGCTCATCACGGCCGGGTTGCTGGCGGTCACGGCGCTGGTCTCGTTCCGCTCCGCGGTGGCGCTGGCTTACGTCGACGGGGCCAACCCCACCGAGATGCTGGTCTACACGCAGACGGCGCAGGACGTGCCGGCTGTCTCTAAGGTGATCCAGCGCATTCCGTTGATGCCGATCACGACGGGCGCGCAAGAGCGCGTGTGGGTCGATAATAATGACACCTGGCCCTGGGCGTGGTATCTACACGGTGAGCCCTACTCGATTGGGACCAGCGAAGCCGACGCGTCCTTGGCCGCGCAACAGCGCTACCCGGTCATCTTCCTGAGTAGTGAGAACCACGTCGCCATGGCAGGTGACGGTAAGCTGGCCTCGTTCGCCAACTACACGGGCTATGAGTTCAAGCTGCGTTGGTGGTTCCCCGAAGAAGGCTACAGGGCGTGGGAAACGACGGGCGTTAAAGGCTTCCTGGCGCAGGCGGTACAGCCCTCGTCGTGGGGCAGCATCGTCAACTGGTGGGCCACGCGCACGCCGTTCGCGCAGACGGACTTCACGAGCTGGGCGAACGTCTACCCCTTCTACGTGTATGTCCGCACCGACCTCGTCAAGCCTTATGTGACCAAGTACGTTGGTCACGGCTGGGACGCGGCGCATCAGCGCGCCGTGCAGGCCGCCAGCGGTGTCGCGCAAGCCCCGCTCCAGAACGACGTCGCGGCCGCGCTGACGCGGCCCGTCGCGCCCCGCCTGACCATCACTGGGGCCACGCTGGCGCGGCCCCTGGGCGCCATGCGCGATATGGCCGTCGACGCGGCCGGCAATATCTACGTCGCGGACGCCGGCGCGCAGCGCGTTGTCAAATTCGACCGCGCGGGCCGCTACGTCACGGCGTGGGGCGCGCCGGGGACGGGTCCGGGCCAGTTCAGTAACCTGTACGCGGGCGTCGACCCGGCAGGGATCGTGGTCGGGCATAACGGCGACATCTACGTCTCCGACTGGACGCGCATCCAGGAGTTCACGCCGGCTGGGGCGTTCGTGCGTCAGTTCGGCGCCGGCAACCAGGGCAAGGCGGTGACGGCCAGTTCGTTCTACGGCCCACGCCAGATAGCCGTGGCGCCGAACGGCAACCTTTACATCGCCGATACAGGCAACAAGCGCATCCAGGTGTACAGCCCCACGGGCACACACCTGTTCAACATCGGGACCGGCGCACAGGTCGCGGCCCAGATGACGGCGCCCGGCAGCTTCGATGAGCCCTCCGGCGTGGCCGTGGACAACAAGGGCATCGTCTACGTGGCCGATTACTGGAACAAGCGCGTGCAGCGCTTCACCCTGAACGGCACGTACCTGAGTGCGTACCCGGTCGCCGGCTGGGTGGCGCAGGACTATCAGGAGCCGTACCTCGCCGTGGACAACAAGGGCCATCTCTTCGCCACCGACGCGCCGGCCATCAATCAGCACGTCAACCATGTGCTGGAGCTTGACGCGACGACTGGCGCCACCATCCGCGCCCTCGGCAGCGGAGCGGTGGGAACGGCTGGCGCGCTCACGCAGCCCAGCGGTGTCGCCGTCGGGCCGGACGGCGCCCTCTACATCGCCGACCCCGGCGCGGTCAAGCTACTGAAGATACAGCCGTGAGGGGCGAGTGACGAGGGGCGAGTGGCGAGTGATACTATGTAAGTACTAGTCACTCGCCCCTCGCCCCTCGCCCCTCGCCCCTCGTCACTTGAGGAATTATGAGCACCATTCGCGACATCTCCGATCAACTTTTGCTGGGGCCGCGCGTGCGCCAGAATCACGCCCTGGAGCACGCCACCATCGCCCTGCTCTCGCCGCGCCACCCCAAGGTCGTCTTCACGGGCCGCTCCACCGCCAACGGCTTCTATGTGTGGGGACAGGCCGCGCCGGAGGCTGTGCGTAAGGCGGCGGACGAAGCGCTGCAGCGGCTGCGCACGAGCGAGCCGGGCATGGCGATCCACCCGCGCTGCGGCACTAACCTGGCCGTGGCCGCCGTGATGGCCGGCGTTGGCGCCGTCGCGGCGGGCCAGATCCCGCCGCAGCGCAACCGCTACAGCCGTGGTGTGCTGGCCTCGCTCGGCGCGCTGGCCGTGGCGCAGCCGGTCGGCTTCTTCGTGCAGCGCCACTTCACCACACTCACACCCAGGGTGTCGCTGCGCATCGTCGACGTCACGCCCAAGCACGGCGTCTTCGGCGCGGGCTACTTCGTGCGCACGACCCACGACAGCGAAAGTGGACAGTAGACAGTCGGAAGTCGGAAGTCGGAAGTGAGTACCCTATCGCGCCGCCAAATGGGGGAACTGTCTAGCACAGCCACTTCCGACTTCCGACTTCCGACTTCCGACTCGGATGTCCCGCTGCTGGACGCGACAGACGTTTCGCACTCCTATGGCGCGTCCCCTGCGCTGCGGGACGTGTCGCTGACGGTCTGGGCGGGTGAACTCGTGGCGCTGGTGGGACGCAACGGCGCGGGCAAGTCGACGCTGCTGCGCCTGCTGGCCGCGTGGACGCGGTCGAGCGGGGGCGGTATCCGCGTGTGCGGGCGCGATGTCCGGCGCGACGAGCGCGCCGTGCGGGAGCACGTCGTGTTGGTCCCCGATACACCGCGGTTCTACGACGAGTTGACCGCCTGGGAGCACCTCCAGTTCGTGGCGAACGCCCACCGCAAGAGCGGCTGGCAAGAGGAGGGTGAGCGCCTACTGCGCTACACCGGCCTGTGGGCGCAGCGTGACGCTTTTCCACTAACCTACTCGCGCGGTATGCGCTACAAGCTGGCCCTGTGCATGGCGCTGCTCGTCGGGCCCGACCTATTGCTGCTGGACGAGCCGTTCGGGCCGCTCGACCCCGTCTCGGCCGACCGTGTGTGGACGCGGTTAGAGGCGTCGCGCGACAGGGGTATGGGCATCCTGCTCAGTACCCATCAGCTCCCGCCTGGCGCCACGCCGGACCGCTATATCGTGATGGAGGAGGGCGAGCTTATCGCCGCGGGCACGCCGGATGAGCTGCGCGGGGCGCTGGACATCAACGACCTCTCGCTCGATACCCTGCTGCGCGCGGCCTTGGACGAGAGCGACGAGGCCGAGGACGACCCCGACGCCGATGCGTGACGCGCGCCTCGTACTATGGCTGCGCGGGCGCCAGGCCTACGGTGTGGCGCGGTACTGGCTGCGGGCCGGATTCGGCGTCAATCCCGCCAACAACTCGACCTCTGAGCGCCTCTACAGCGTCTACTTGCTCCTGTTCGCGGCGCTATGGCTCCCCGCGATGTGGCTGACCTTGGCCAGCGCGTCGGCCAGTATTGGACTGCTCGTGGGCGTGGCGCGCCGTCCGCTGCTCTTGGCGGCGCTGCCCGGCCTGGTCTACCTGCTACAGATCGGCCTGATGATGGCCGCGTTGCGCGCGAGTCCGCTCAAGCTCACCTTCGCCGACATAGCCTACGTCGCCGGCGCTCCCCTCCCGCGCGCGATCGTCGTGCTGGTTGGCTTCCTACGCGTCGTGGTCGTTCGCTTGCCCATTGTCGTCCTCGTTGCGGCGCTAATCGGTGTGGCCCTGACGGGCGCGACGGGCGCGGGCGCCGCCGACGCGGTGGGGCTGCGCGCCGGGGCGACGGCACTGCTCCTTGGGTTGTTCGCGTGGGCGTTGGCCTGGCTAGTCGGGGCCGCGCGCCTGGCCTATCCGCGGTTGCGGCGCTGCTTCGTGTGGCTGGCGCCGCTGCTCCTGCTCGTGCTTCCCGCCGTTATTCCAGAGATCGTGCTATGGCCGGGGCGCGTGCTGGAGGGGGCCATACGCGGGCGGGAGCCGGGGGTGGGGGCGGCGCTGCTCGCCGCGCTGGCCGTCCTGTCGCTGCTCGCGCTCGGCTGGGTGGGCGCGCGGGTCAACCTGACCGTCGTGGCCGACGAGAGCCTGCTCTACGCGCGTCTCGCGTCGCTGGGCATGCCGGGCGTGCGCGATCGTGACCTCACGCGCCAGGTTCGTACGCGCGCCGGGTTCGCGCCGCGCCGGCGCCGGCTGCGCCTCGCGCCCTGGACGGGGGCCGGCGCTCCGGCGGCGCGGGCCACGCTCACCTATGCGCGCCATCTCACGCTGCTGTGGCCGTTGGCGCGCGACACCGGGTTGGTCGTTGCCGGCTGCCTGCTGCTCTCGGGCCGCGCGCCAACGGGCGGCGCGTACGGGCTCGCGCAGCCATGGATCGCCTGGTTGTTCCTCGTCGTCGTGCTGCCGCCGCGCGGCCTGCTACAGGCGTTCCGCACTGATATAGACGAGCCTTTCCTGCGCCAGTTCGCGCCGGTCGACAACCTGTGGCTGTTGCAGGCCGACGCCGCCGCGCCCATGGCGGCGCTCATGCTTGTCGCCGTCGTCGTGCTGCTCATCGTGCCCGGCGCGCCGGCCGCGACGGTGACCGGCCTCGTGTTCGTCCCTGTGCTGACCCTGTTGTTGGCGCTGTGCCAGAGCGTGAGCCTCGTGCGAGTGACCGCGGCGCGGATACGCCTGCCCTACGCCTGGGTCGCGGGCGTGCTGTGCGGCCTTGTCATGGTTGCGGGCGTGCCGGGGCGGTCGCCGCTGACGGCGCTGGTCATCGCGTGCGGCGCGTGCGTGGGTTTGAGGCGGCTCATCGCGGCAGAGGGTAAGCCCCTCAACTAGTGGCCGCTACCGTGATGTTCGGCCAGCACGTCGCCGATGATCTGTCGGGACCGCACCCCTTCCGGCGCGGTCGTGTCGGCGTGCCCGGCGACAATGATGAGGGCCTTCCACAGCGCCCAGCCGCGCGCCCGCGCCCAGGTTGCCCGATCAAGCGGGAGGGCCGTGCGGAACGCTTCCCGGCTCTCGCCTGACAGGAACGTCCACGCGATCACCAGGTCGCAGGCGGGGTCGCCCACCCCCGCACATCCCCAGTCGATCACGGCGCTCAGCCGACCATCGCGGACCAGGAGGTTGCTCACGGCGACGTCGCCGTGGAACCAGACGGGCGGGCGCGGCCACGGCGCCGCGAGGGCCGCGTCCCACACGGCGGTCGCGGCCGCGGCGTCGATCTCACCGCGCAAGGCCTCGATGGCGCGCCGGGTGTCGGCGTCATAGGTCGCGACGGGACCGCCGCGGAAGAAGTTGTGCGGTCCGGGCGGCGGCCCGCCCGCGGGATCGATGCGCTGCAAGGCGGCGAGGAAATGCGCCAGCGTCGTCGCGAACGCGCTCAGGTCGTCGATGCGCGCGGTGGCGGCGGTCTCGCCGGGGAGCCACTGGTAGACCGACCAGGGGAAGGGGTAGCCCTCGCCGGGCGCGCCCTGCGCAAGCGGGACGGGGATGGGCAGCGGCAGCAGCGGCGCCAGGCGCGGCGCATAGTGGCGCTCTTTCTCGACCTGCGGCACGTACCCGGCGGCGCTCGGCAAGCGTACACTCAGGCCCCCGCCCAAGCGGAAGGTCCGGTTGTCCCACCCTTGCGGCACGGCGGGCAGGATCAGCAGGTCGGCCCATGGGGGGAACTGTGCGGCGACCAGCCGGCGGACGAGAGATTCGTCGATGTCGACGTTCATCGTAGGCATGTCAACGGGGCGCGAATCCACTAGCAGTTTGTCGGAGAGAAGCGGGCTCTCCATCCCGCGCATGGTGGTACAGTAGGAAACATGAGTAGAACATTCAAAACCGTGGACTATGAGGCGGCGCTCGACCTGACCGTGCGTTTGGGCGACTGCCTGCCGCCGGACCATCTGGCCCGCTTCGTGGTGGATAGCGTGGCCCTGCTCGACCTC
>JAABUV010000840.1_pt1 | contig 46072 bp, 20 predicted proteins | sample 5559971 | NCBI WGS metagenome assembly JAABUV01 (sample SAMN10711881, study PRJNA513362) | rock metagenome | isolation source: Antarctica rocks | place: Antarctica: Victoria Land, Knobhead nord | collected 2015-12-19 | reverse complement strand
AAAATCACGGATTTAAGGCCTTAAATCCGGATTTTCTATATTTAGGACTTTTAGGCTAGAATAAAAAAAACCTAAAATTTTCCTATTTATTTCTAGTATTTTACCTGGAAAATGCGCTTTTAGCGGATTTTCCAGTTTCGGATTTTCTATTCTACTTCCTAGTTTGCTAATATAATCTATTTATCTTAAGATATCTACTAATTCTAACTTAAAAGGATCTTTACCTCTATTAATACTTTAATTAGTATCTTCTTCCCTTTAAAGAATATCCTAGGGTTTAATAAGAGCTTCTTCGGGGTCTAAACCTATAATATAATTATAATACTTTAGAAGTATTACTTATTTTATAAACTCTAGTTCTAACTATATATAATCCTATAAATATACTCTTTAAGTAAGACTAAAGACTCTCTTAATACTTATAAATAATATTAGATATAAAAGGATATCCTTAGCTATTTATATTAGATTTAGATAAGCTAAAGTATTATCCTTTTAGTATTCCTATATAAGAATATCCTCTAGTAGACTTTTAGAATAAAAGTATTAAATAGCTTCGCTTTATAATAAAGACCTATAATTTAGATATTAAAGTAGACTTCTCTTTACTCTTATTAAAGGCTATTATTAGTTAATATAAATTTAAATATATTATTATATTATATTACCTTATTAATATTCTATATATCTTATATATTAATCCTTCTAGTAACTAGTATTATCTTATAATACTTATAAAAGTAGTTAATAAATTTATTTTTATATATCTCTTTATAAGAAGTTAAAATATTATTATTATTTAACTCCTCTTATTTATCCTAAGTTTTATATAAACTTAGGTTTATAAAAGGGTCTAGAATATTAGTAAGGTTATATATTAATCTACCTTTACCTTTTATTTTAAAATAATACTTAGTAAGTTTTATTAAGGCTACTTTATAAATATTAATAATACTTACTCTACTAAGTATCCTACTATTATATATTATTATTTTAGTATAATTAAAATAGTTAAAAAGTATAGTATATAATTAGAACCTTAAATATATACCTATATTTATTATCTAAAAAACTATTAAGGTAAGTTAATAGATAAGATTTAATATATTTCTAAGTAGTAAGATAATTAACTATTTATATCTACTAAGGCTAATCTTATTAATTTTTAGATTAATTATATTTTTATCTACCTAAGAATTAATAAATTTATATAACTAATATATATAATAAAGTATTAGGTAGGTAGAATTCTAATAAATATAAATATCTTATATAAGTTTTCTAGGTCTTTTAATAGAGCTTTCTTATAACTATTAAAAATTAAGCTTTTATTAAGGAAATAAGTTAATAGCTATTATAAGAGCGCGGATCTATTATAAATATTAGTAAGTATATTACCTATTTATATTACCTCTATTATATTATACCTTCTTAATAATAGTAGATAGACTTATACTTACTTAGATATCTTTAACTTAAGTATCTTCTAATAATACTATTATATTATCTAAGGCTTCTAAATCTAGGGCTTTAATAAAGTCTTATATTATAAGGTTAAAGATATAAGTTATATAAGGAATAGAGTTTTATAATTTATCCTATTAGATATTATACTAAGTAAGAGATTTCTCTAGTTTATCTTTTAATATTCTATTATTACTAGTATTATTAGTAATAATCCTAAAAAGTTTATCTTTAATTTTATAGATGGTTAATATCTTTATTAGTTCTATTATAAATAAATACCTAGAATAATAGATATTAAGTAGTATAAAAGTAATAAGATATTCCTAATATTAAAAATTAGTATTAACCTAGTAGACTAGTACTCTAAGATAGGCGACCTTTTAGGGACTAGACTAGGTATTTAGTATAATAGAAATATATTAGGGATACTTTAGATCTACTTTAATTTTTATATATATTCCTTTAAAATCTAAAAAGATTATACTTTATAATTTAGTATAATAGATTAGGGTTAAATTTAAATAGGCTATTAATAATAATTACTAAAACTCTAGTTAATTAATAGTATAGAAAGACTAATTTAAGGTAAGAAAGTATTTATATAATTATTTATTCTACTTCTCTTAAGAAAAGTTAGTAGAAAACCTAGTATTACTTTTCTTCTAATATTATCCTAAAAAATTAGTTTTATATTACTATTTTATATTATTATAAATAACTTACCTAAGTTAAAGAAAGTTCTATTTATAATAATAGATTTAGCCGCTTCTATAAATAGTATTTACTTATCTAAATATATTTCTTTATATTAGATATACTTAAATTACTAGTTACTATTAAGTAGTTTAGAAGTTTTTTATACTTCTTATATATAATCTTTAATAATCCTTCTACTATTAAAGCTAATTAGATAAAGTTATCCTAGATATTAACTTATTTACCTAATATAACTTTCTTAAATTAAAGGGGATCTTTAACTTTAGTATTAGACTTTAATTTAATACTTTTATTAATAGTAGTTTACTCCTATTATACTTTAAATTAGACTTTAGAGGCCGAATTCTATTTAATATATTTATTATTCCTTACTAGTATTAATTCTAGGAATTCTTTTCTAATAGATTAAATAGTATTTTAAAGAAGCTCTTTCTTCTAATAAAAGGATTTATTTAATATACCCTAACTAACCTAACTTATAAATTAGCTAGGATAAATACTACTTAATATAGAATTAAGTATAATAAGATTATCTAATTCTAATTTTATATCTTTATTACTAGGTTTTATAGGAGTTAATATAGTATAAGCCTTATATATATAATAAGGTAGGAGTAATATAAACTAGTAATATAAATATTTACTATACTAGGGAGAAAAGATAAAGGATATTAGGAAGATAAAGTTATAAGTATAATAATTATTCTAAATATATATTATAAGGAGACTATTTTAGTTCCTTCTATTATTTTATTAGGGGCTTAGCGTCTTAATAATACCTTAGTAATTTAAGTTAGGCTAACCTAACTCGCTAAGGTATTAAAGCCTTAGCGAGTTGGTACTAATAGCTAGTACTAAGTATTTCGGTTAGTACTAAGACCCTAACCTGAGTATTCGGTCGGTACTAAATCTTAGTACTAAATCCCGACTCGACGGTTAGTCTATATTAACCCGACTCGCTAAGATATTAGTTCCACTTATATTATTTTACTAAGACTATTATATTAGGAATATTTTTTATTTATATTAATATTTTATATAATATATAAGACTTACTAATATATTACTAAATATTATTATTATTACTAACTAGGTAATTCTTAATAGTAGATAAGGTAATATAAAAAGGTAATAGCTAATTAGCTATTCCTATAGAAATAATAACTATAATATTACTAATATTTTCTATTTATAGTAGTATTTCTTACTATATATAGGATTTACTACTATATTACTAGTTATTATTATTACCTAGGTAATACCCCTAAGTAATAAGGTAATATAAAAAGGAAATACATATACCTAGGGAATTAAGGGGGGTATTAAAATTCTAATTAAAAAAAATACCATTTTTAGTATAGGGGTAATTCTAGAAAAAATTTAGGGTCCCTTACTATTTTATTAGGAGCTTAGCGTCTTAGCGATACCTTAGCGAGTCGGGTCGGTCTAACCTAACTCGCCAAGGTACCGAGGGCTTTTCGGGTCGGTACCGGAAACCGGTACCGAGTATTCAGGTCGGTACCGGGAGGTAGTACTAAGTATTCGGGTCGGTACTAATCTATAGTACTAAAACCCGACTCGACGGTTAGTCTACTTAGTACTAACTCGAATACTTAGTACTAGCTATTAGTACTAACTCGCTAAGGTATTACTAAGATACTAAGCCTCTAATAAAATAGTAAGAGATACTAGACTTTTTTAAGATTTACTTCTATACTAAAAATAGATCTTTTTTAATTAGAATTTTAATACCCTCTTTATCTCCTTAGAGATATATATTACCTTTCTATATTACCTTAAAGAATTACGTAGGTTAAGCTAGATAATAATAATAATAATAATAATACTTAGTAATATAATAGTAAATTATAGATATAATAGTAAATACTATTATAAATCGAAAATATTAGTAATATTATAGTTATTATTTCTATACGAATAGCTAATTAGCTATTATCTTTTATATTATCTTATTTACTATTAAGTATTACCTAGTTAGTAATAATAATAATACTTAGTAATCTATTAGTTAGTCTTATATATAGTATGAAATATTATTATAAATAAATAATATTCCTGATTTTATAGTCGTTATTTTCCTAGGGAATTCTATTACCTTCTTGTATTATCTTACTTACTTTCAAGAATTTCCTAGGTAATAATAATAATAATACTCTCCCTTTGGCAATGACACCATCAGCTTACCGTTTGAGTGGCAACCACACACTCATCCCCACGAAGGCCGCACCCCTCCAATATCCTCTTGAAAGCCCCAAAATCTCCACCGCTCACCCCTGATAGATATATGAAAATGCCAAGTTCTCCTTTCTCCTTCCCAGTCCCATCAGTTTTTCACCTTCTCTGCGATAAGTGGACGTAGATGAAAGCCTACACTGCTTCAGCCTTTCGGCTTGTGCTTCTTCGCCAATAGTAGTACTTAGTAAGGGATCCAACATCCAATCTAGCATTTTTGAAAGTACGTGGTGATATTGCAGCGTTATGATGACGGCAGTAGGGTGTGAGAGCTGTTGAAGAGGGGTTATTGTTGGGGAATGGATGATCTGGAGAAGAGGGTGAAAGTCGGAATTTGCAGAATTGCGATGTGGCAAGACAAGTGGTATTGCTGGAATTATGATCAAGGTGGCCTTTCCTCCTGGTATTATTTTCGCGAAACGAAATGCATGAAAGGAATGCATTATTATATTCAATGTTGGCAACATGTCCTCTTGCTGACAGCAAAACGTTGAGAAAGCATCTTCCCTATAGCTAGAATATCGTAGCGCTAGACCAGACGCATATATATCACCGCAAAGAGACCTTCGAAGTCTGTAATTTCACCAAGGACTGGGGTACTCACAGCGCTGACGCTACAAGGTTGACGGTCAAGGACCGAGAGTATTCAGACCCTGAAACTATTCAGTCGCACCGTACTGACTAAGTCGCCACTGCCGTAACTCTACCAACGTCGTCAGATACGATAGTATCCGCATTACGAGGGTAGCAATATCCACATCTTGCATCTTTCAAAGGGACAGATACGCGCTCTCAACAGATATCAGAATAGAGAAGTAAAGATATGATTGAGATGCGTTATAAATGCATCAGCCTCTCTGTAAACAGTGAACAGCTCAAGAGAAGCATGGCTCGACGTAACTTCCAGACGGAGCCCAGGTCCATCTGGATCCTCCTATGGGCTGATATGGCATGTATCTTCAACAAGTGCTTTCTGACACGTGTTTGCACCACTCGGCAGCTGTAGCTCGACCGTCAATATGTGACAGTGTCGGCTGCACGGTGTCGGTAGCTCTTCGAACATCGACCAAGAAAGAATGGCAGACATTTTTGCGATAACGCATCCCTAATAGGGCAGTGCTTTCCTAAAAGGGGCAGTGGTTTTCCTCTCTACCACAGTATGCTGCACAATCAATCCGTTTTTCCGAACATAGGTTCGGTCTTCCAGCATACTGACTGACTGGTCGCGATTGACAGACCTCTGGCGTCTTGCGACACAGGATGCTGGTACTTTTCACGCAAATGTGCAACAAGAAACACCCCTTTAGGGTTTGCAAAAGGTGATCCTAGGTTCAACTCCTTCAGGCAGTTCGCCAGAGATATCACTGCCTTACTTGGCGACTTTGCTCGCTATCGATCTGATACTCTGCGCGCAAGGACAGTCATCGAAAGGCTGTTTCGCGGCTCGCCACCATCGACTTTGGCGATATCCGCTTTCCGCGCACATCAGATGCCACGTCCCCCACTTGACCCCAAGCCGTACTGGGGAACTCTGGCTCCCGGATCACCTCTCGTTACCGATGCGATGACGGGCACCAGACTGTGTATAGCTCTCCTGTGCTTTTGTGGTATTCAGGTCTCAGCTCTGTCACTACCGACAATCACTCCCATTCCTGGTAACAACGTTGCTCAAACCTCCATCCCGCCTATATTGTAAGCTCTGACAGGGCCGAATTGTTATTTTGGCGTCTTACTTATAGTAGCCTACAGTCTTACCAACCTGACCATACCGAATCCACCAGCAGGTTTCAGCATTTGGTACATAGACTGGAGATCGGTGCTATTGACCCCAACCCAAATGCTCATAAATGCCATCGAGCTCATGTATTATTTCACTCAATTCCCCCTGGACAGCTTTATAGACGCCACTATTATAATGAGCGGCCAACGTTTTACAACCGAGATCGCAGTTGATATCTCTCCAGGTCCTGGTCGATTGCTGCTCTCGTTCGCGGTCCAGGCTCTTTATCAAATGAGTGTCCGTATGGCCCAAGAAAAGAGGTACTTCCTACAGTGGGGTAGAATAGTATTGAGAGAGACGAAGGGTGGTGTTATAAGCAAAGAGACGCAACGTGGCATCCTACGCTTTCAGCAAATTAGCCCGAGCCTAGGCAATGACTTGATTGCAGGCAGTGAGCTTCGAGGGGACCGAAATTCGTCAAATGGTAGCGCCTCGGGATATGATGCTTTCCTTGGTGATTTTCTGACCCAAGGCAACTACTCGACGAATGCCGATGACGAGGGCCAGATATTCGACTTCAAGGACAAGAAACTCGTTGTGTATTTCAAGTTTGACAAAACGCTTATGAAAGCTCAGGAAGTCTTCACCTCATTCCTGGATGGATTGGCAATCGCCACAGAACATGACCAAGCTGAGGTGGGTGCCTCCATAAACACTTATAGCGCCTCGCTAGAATCCACGCTCCATGTCCATCACTTAGATTCTCCTCGTTACTATCGGCGAGGATTGAATTGGGGCATGATGGCGAGAGTTTTGATAATTGTTTGGGAGCAATTGATCATGGGAAACAGTCCTGGGCGTCGTGGGCAGCTTCCAAGGTATGAGGGGATGGAATTCGAAATATGGTACGATCGTGTGAAGATCGGGATTGGAGAACTGTGGTCGGTTGGAGTGCAAAGGCCAGGATTCTCAATATCAAAGTAGGAAAACACACAATTGCACTGCTCTCGAAGAAGACTGCTGGTGCTAGACTGTTTTCGTGTGGGTCCGTCGAGAGAATCAATCGCATAGGGGTCCCGTCGAGGATCGTGAAGAAAGCCCCAACTAGGTGAAGTCGCTTACCTTGTCAGAGTCGAGGATAAGCTGCATATGCGATCTCCGATCGAATATACAAAGATGTAGCGAGCAGCACCAGGCCGAAGATATTGGTACAATGTAACAGTCCATGTCATACGATGTGAACGAGCCTTCTAATCTCAGATCCAATCGGTCACACCCAAGACTGAAGATCAGAGGGGCCCATCAGAGAGGAGGGAGAGCCTCCAAATATGCATCAGGCATGAAAAGGTTTTGTGATTGGAAGGGATACGGATCATCATCGTGAAAGACCAATGATGGGGTGGTGTGCAAAGACCGCCTATGCTTTGCTTCCACAGACCCCAGCCGGAAAAAAACTCACCCCTTCCGAGCTGGGACCCGAAGGAGGGACACAAGCCAGAGCACTTAAGAAATTTCTCCGCCAAGGCGCTTATTACATAACTGCTTTTTGCCAATTAGACTTCTGCAAACCTCGCCGAATACCACCTACACAGACCGGCGGTACAATGGCCTATTCAAGAGCGCTACCTGCTTTGCACTGATACAGAGCGATCGTTAGCTCAATTCCTCCTAGATCAACTCATAATCTATTGGTATCATGACCTTGGGCGTCGACCGTCAGGAAGATTATTACGAAGATCTGTTTCCACGAACGTTCAGATACCGCTCGTGCTATCATGCAACGCTTCCTTCACCAACTAAATCGCTGTTTGAGAACATCCATAGGAGGATCGAGAACCACCGCCACCATGGCCAAAGTTAGAGCCAAGCACCAGACCACTGATAAGCTCTTCTGATATCCTTACACTACACTCCCTCGTCGGCCGAAGTCCCACGCCGTGCTGAATAACATCGAGACACCCAATACCTCCTTTTCCACCCGTAAGCTGTCACCGTATATTTACACATCTAGCCATGATCCTCATTCTTGGGTTCGGTTGTGTCGGATCGTAACGCCCAATGCCTTTTCTGGATGGAGCCACCGAGCACTGTACAACCACTTGCAGCACGGGTCGTAAATGTGAGCACCTTTTTCCCGTCCGTCATCGCAACCGGATGTCGGAGAGTTGCCTCTTGGGTCGTCTCCGTGACACAACAATCAAGGCTTTTTACTGGAAAGAAAGCCCAATCCCCAACGCCACCTAGCTTCGATGCAGAGAGACCCGTACAATCTTCTACCAAACTTGTACTCGAACATAAGTGATTGACTTCAATAGTTTACGACGGTTTTCCCCCTCATCTGTGGAGACAAGGGAAAATGGACGCTTCAAGTAAGAAAACGTTTCTCCGATTCCGCAGGCCGAATCGCCTGATCCTAGATTCGAGGCGTCGGAATCAGAGTCGGGAAGCTTTGGAATCACTCTGGCCTTTGATTAACGGAAAGCGCTATCCGTCTCACGCCGATTGATGATAATTCGAGGCCGGAGTAAATTCCGTGACCCCGATTCAGGTAACCGAGCTGTGTGCATGTATATAGATTATCAATCCACTAAAGCGCGCTCGAACGTATGCTCAATGCTACTGGTGCTAAGTTGGTGACGTGCCAACCACGTGATAGAGTCGCTGTCGCAGGTTTTGCAGACTTCCGGTTTGGCCGTCCACTTTGTGATAGCGTCAATCTTGTGAGTAAAGTACACGGCGCGCCGTGGTGAGACCATATGAGACCATTCCAGACGCCAGAAAGGACGAGCCGGTGCCGGCACAGGCGTTCAGGACTAAAGCCACTGGTTCAAACTAGCAAACCCTAGATGGTCTGAACAGACATCGTAGAGCAACAAAAGCATTGACGGAGAGTCACCAGGAGGGCGATCCGGTCATTTGCCTGTACTCCAGAATCTCTCAAGATCGCCTTGCCTGACCTCATACCTGGAATGCGAATTAGTGAATGTTTACCGACAGCTCACACGCAGCACTCACGCCCAATGGTGACAGGTCTGATGCATGACCGGGCTAACATCGTTCTGCTCCTCGTCTTCCCCATCATCAAAAACCTCTCGGATGCTCATAGCCACATACTTCTTCAACAGCATCCTCCTCCACCTGCCTGTTTCCCCCACACATTTTCGCCACCGACTAATCTGTCTCTCATCGTCGTCACATCTTCTTCCCATGAAGAAGCGGCAGTACCATTGGAACCACCCTCTGACGTCGTAAGTATGGTTGATCCATCCTGCCGCTTCCCATTCCTCAATCGTTTGGCCACTAGATACTTTGTACTTGTTGATTTCTGGATCGTACTTTAGGGAGGTCAAGAAGATGTATGTATCAAGACCTGATGTCCATGAGGAAGGAAGCTCCCGGTAGTCATTACTGACTGTGGTGTCGAGCTGGCGCGAATAGAGTGGGCGGAAGTAGGAGCCTCCAAAGCAGCCTTCCCGTAGCATTTCCTCTGGGGATTTGTTGGGCGTGAAGGTAGGTTGGCCTTCGAAGTGGAAGGTCGAGTTTCTGTCTCGAGTTGGTGAAGGTGCTGTGGGTTTCCATGCCGTCCAGCCTGCGCGAATACCTTCGAGGTCCTTAGAGGGGAATGCTGCTACTTCTCCATGTCTCACAGTGGCCTCTTTTCTTTTCTTGACGGATAATCGCGACACCTTTGTCCGCAGCTGATGTGTGTCCGGCCCGTCATCCTCATCGTACGAAGCTTTGACTGGGGCTGAAGCAATACGTGCAGAGATTCGTGAAGGCGGGAGGCTTGGTTCGAGCTTTCGCTTTTTCACGGGTGGACGCTTGGAATTGTCGCGAGCGGTAGAGGTAGATGGTGGAGTGTAGAGAATGCCTAGCTGCTTTAGATGCTCCTGGTTCCGTTTGATGTTCACCTGCCGTTGCGCCTCGATATCAACCATGTTGTCACCATGTTGTTAAAGGAGCACGTGAACGGCGCGCTTGCACGCGTAAACCCTAGTGCTAGCTTAAGTGTGTTAGCGTTATGTTGTACTCCGTATTTGTCTAATTATCCCTTTTTCACGTCCTCAAGACTTATCCACCTTAACACAAAGCACCTCCAACCCCATCCTATAATATCAAACAAACAAGACCTAGACCTCGCTTAATTAAAGCCTTCTACCTTTACTACCAAATTCTCTCATCAAGTGCGATTATACTCTTTAACTCCTACCAGCAGCTCTTGAATACTAAACTTACTAGTAAGCTTCCGAATCAAATCCATGAATCATGGCGTGTGTTGGCCTGTAACGCCCCGTCCCTCTATTCGCTTGAACGAGATCAAACACCTCCCCTCCATATATTCCCTAATCCACTAAATCTGCTACACTTTAAACCTTGACCTGACTTATTACCTGATATCACCCCCTCGCCCCCTCTTCATACCTTTAAAAGATCCTTCCTCGTAACAGCGGCACGAGTAAGGAGTGATCGTAACTCATATATCAAGCTACAAGTAAGGGAAGACATTGTTCACTTGAAAGTAAGAGATAGTAATAGATTGAGGTTTAAAAATGGAGGTGGAGATAAAGGATAGGGTTATGATTGGTTGACTGGGTTGGAGTCTAGAGGAATGGTTTCGTGTTGTAACATTGAGAAGGGTCGATGATTCAGGGGGGGGGATTAGGAAAAGGAAAAGCGAGGAGACTAATCTCCTGTCGATGACTCTTTGAGGGCTGATGCACTTTTCTTTAGTGGTTCAAAGGTGCACTGAGTTCACGTAAACTATCAGAGTCTTCCTGAGCGAGTTACGTGATACCTTATACTTACTAAAACCTTTCTAGTCGTTTTTTACGCTCACCAACTGCGTGTCGACGATGGAGTTAAGCTTAGCTAGCCCAAAAGGCATCTTCCGAGTTAGTATTGCCGCCCATAGGTGTAAGCTCCCTCGAGCCAGCATCTACACTGAAGCCTGTAGGCAAATTCTCGCCTGCCACGCTCGGCTCAGATCCAAGCGGTGTGTCGAAAGCGGTAGACGCAGCGCTTGACGGTGTCTGGACCCTCGATCCTACACTCATCGACGAGGTGAGCGGCGTAGCTGGGGGATTCATCCTGGCGCTGCTTGCGGGCACAATTACGAGGATCGCTGCCGCCGAGAATTGGTAGTTCAAAGTTGCTTCGTTTCCATACTACACATGCGAGGCTGCATTAGCGGCGTAGCTCGTTGCCTTATTGAATGACAGGAAGTATGAATACTGACCGCCAAGCCTGCGTACGCGAAGTCTTGTTGCCCCGGCTCGTTCATCCATACGATTTGCGCAACCTTCTTGGAGCGCCATATTTTGCTAACGACCTGAAATTAATAGTGCATTAGGTTGAAGAGCTCAGTCGTTTTAAGCGGGTAATGATTTACCTTGCCAGAATTCTCCTCATAATCATCGTCGAAAGTGGGCCCATGGAGCTTTGTTCCGACGATAGTAGTCCTGTCTTCTTCGTAGTCATCTTCTTCGTAGTCATCTTCGTCGTAGTCAACTTCTTTCTTTGCTGCCAATTCCGCGATACAGTTATCGACATGATCTCCGTCAGATCTGCTGGGAGGGCTCATAAGTATCTTGGCTGACAAACCGCCCATTCTTCCAGATCGATTCTCGATAGTGGGATGGACACCAACTTTGAGACCGAGGGCTTGGAAGACTGAATAAACTGCAAGATCGACGCCTTTGAAAGCCATGGGGATGGATTTACGTCCGGTCTCCGAGGAGTGGGCGTATTGATGGTGGCAGAAGAAGCCCAGGATGCCGCCTGCAAGAACAGTCAACAAACAATTTGATAAGGGATTCAACAGTTCTTCCCTTGGCTCATGAACGTCGGTTCTTGAAGCATGTCCCGAACAATACTATACAAAGGTAGATGGTATGGCGTCGATACTGGCTGTGCCAGTCTACCAATGCAGGAGTAGTATAGGTTATATGTCAGAATGACACGGTGTCCTTGGGTGACTTCTACAACCTCGTGCTCGCAGTCACCGTAGAAAGCTGCCCACTGGATGCCTTGAGGGTTGTTGTCTGCCCATACAAAGTCCACGGTCTGGCCGCGATGTTTCACACGTAAAGTACCTCCTGAAGAAAGGTGTTGTTAGCGACGATGGACCATCCTTCAGATCATCTACCATGAGCAGATACGCAAGAAGAGAAGTACCTTGGTGTGAACAAGGCAAGCACACGACTAGCGAGCCAAACTGCGTAGGTCCACGCGGTGTGTCGACATGGGAGAGAAATTTCCCAGAGGGTGCCGCATAGATCTGGCAGATGTTAGTAGATTTCATTACATGACACTCGATATGTACATTGAGTTTGTACAGCTCGGCTCGAACACCGTGAGGTCCGATGCCTATCCCTTGTCCACCCTCAATTGTGCTTGGAAGCAGTATCTGCTGTATGGAATCTACGATACCACAATCATGTGGATGGAAATATGTTGAGAACATAGATGGGTCGAGCTTGCTGGCCTTGCGGTAATCCTCATCCAGTATGTCCCGACCACCAAGCCCAAAGGTTGCTGGCTGGCACATATGACAAAGATCTTCAAGTCTTCGATCAGATGATGCGTTGTGTGGAGGAAAGGGGAAAGTGATGGAAGCCTCGGCATTCTGCGAGCCATCCCATCGTAATGTTACTGGTGAGAAAATTGTCTTCTCCACAGGCTCAATTGCTCCGGGTGGAAGGTTCGACGCGGGCACAGACCCACCGCATGCAAACGTAGCAGCGGCAGCATGCCCATTGACGGCAGAACAAAGCTTGCGTAGAAGGATGGTGTTGAGGTTCTCCATAGTGTGGCTACCTTCATTGGGTTCTTGCATGTTGATGGTCGAGATGTTGCTCTGAACGTGCCGAAAAACGCGCAAAGGGCGCCATATCAGCTGACTTTATGCTCATCTCGCTAGGCAGCAGGAGTGAAGCTAAGGCAACCGAGTACAGATCCATGTCCCTTGCATGCACCAAGAAGCAAGGACGATCGAGTCTCGTAGCTTGGTATTAAGCTTCAGACCTGATGTCAATGTTCTAACCAACAGTCAAGCAACTATGTTTTGACTTTCCTTTGAAATGATCTGCACCATGTCAGCACCCACTACCACTCATGAACAAAATGTAGTGAACTCTTCCGTGTCATACGTGGCAATTGTCTATCTGATACTTCACAAATAAAGGATTTCCTGGCTTAAAGCGATGCACAGTTCTTCAACAAATGGACTGAATATTTCTACTATTGAAGATTCGATGGTTCATAATGCCACTCTCGATGTCAGTATTGTATCAACACGGTCGCATGAAGGTGAATTCATACTGCAGGATGGAAGATGAAAGTGAAGCCATGAGCCTCGGCTTTACGACGCCTTGAAAGGTGACCTACGTGATAACACATCTTGGTCATTGCTCACAACACCAACCTGCTGGACTCATCACCTAAGATGATCGACGTTGCCACGCTGTGTCCTTTCACAAAGAGAATGGAGTTCAAGCCTTGAGTATTTTAACCAAGTCCTCTAATTCCTTTTGATCATCTTTGAGCTTGGATTTTCCGTGACATCTTCCGAACGTAGTGCCATGACGGCACCACCATCATGGAAGGCATTTATTTTGGACGACCAGCTAGCGACCGTCAATGGCATCGTAACACCATCGAAGATACCCACAGGACAGAAGCCTAGGAGACCGCTAGAAGTTTCTGGTGACAATGGTCCTCCAGGTACCAAGATATGTATTGTCTGTGGTGTCGCCACCACGCCAGAACGCGTCAAAGACCATTTTGTGGCTTGTATGCATGCGAATGGAAACCCCATGGGGGCGCAGTGGTGGCACAACTTTGTCGATGCTCCAAAGCAACAGGTTGACCAGTCATATAACAGGTGAGAACTTCAGGCATGGCTAGCACTCGACCATGCTGATGTAACCCAAGGTCTGATCAACCACTTGCAGTGAGCCGGAATGGTCGTGTGTTTAGGCCGACGTCTCAGTCATCTGCTGAAATTCACCAGAATCATATGTGAGCCAGGATTCGATGTAAAGAGTTCTCATAGTAACGTGGTATAGATCCAACATTGGTCTCCCATCTGCATCAACACCACTTGCTCAAGCTTTCGCAATAGCCAACGAGGCCTTCGCTTCTACCTCTAGTACATCTATGCCCATACCTCCCACAAGGAAAACAGAAGCACAGAAGTCTGCGAAACCCAACAAAGAAACAGAACGGCTTGCGGCGGTCAATGGCATCGTCATTCCTTCAAAGGTAGCTCCAGGCAATCGTCCACATCAAGGCAAGCAGGTCAATAATGATTCAGACGCTCAACCTGTCAATTGCAACATCTGCGGTCGAGGCTTTTCTTCACCATCTCACGCCCGCCCGCACTTTGCCGTGTGTGTGGGTAGGAATGGAAATCCATACGGCGTGAGATGGGATGACCCCTACTCAAGCAGTAATCTTGCCAACTTCCCTGTTCAGGAGACGCACTACAGGTCAGCTCCTTGCTTGGCGAGAACTTTCCAGTATGTTGCTAATTTCGTCGTTAGCGTACCTCTTACTTTCCAGCCGGCAAGGCTAACTCCACGAGAGGCGGGATCAAGCAGCGATAGCGTCCCCCAGATCATGCAGCAAAATTCTCATGAGCTGGGTGGTTTCGATTTGACTTCTAGGTTTCATAGAAGTGTTCTGCCAGCGCCACCTGTGATGGTCGACGGAGAACAAGCCATGGGCGTCTTGAGCAATGCTAAGCTCCTCCACATGCTACAGGCTTGGCAAGCAGTGATAGAGCGCGGACACGAAGCCTATGCTCGGACCGCGGCTGGATTCCAGGATGTTATGTTTGAGTTGACGGAGAGGCGACTGATCGATGGCAACTGGACGTGGACCGTCAGCAACGATCAGATCGACCAAGAGTACGTGAGGCTCTAGTCAAGCTAAATGGGTGGAATCGGTTGGCGCAGCCCATTCGATTCAACTTACTGTACCCCCAAGTGTCACGACGAGGACAGATGTGATAGGCAGGATGGATCCACGGTGTGAAAAGCTGAACGGATCGCCGGAAGACTGCGGCAACGGCGGTCTAACCTACACTGTACTTTATTAGATCAAAGATTACACACCCCGTGCACGAGAAGTTTAGGCTTTTTTGGACCATTTAAAGGCATGCTTAAGTGATGTGGATTGTACCACATACATGAATCCCTGCCAAAGCCTCTGCATTTCATAACGTCCGCGAGCCCGCTTTAGCCCAGAGACCCAGTCTCATCTGTCTCACCTATATCCACTTCTACCCAATTTTCCTGCTCCGTCCTCGTCACATCCCCAGCAATCTTCCATACTCTCTTCACCTCAAGTCGCCAGGTCATAGAGGCATTCTTAACGCCCTCTTCGCTCTCAGTATTTCTTGACCTTCCAGGTTATCCGTCTGTCTTGCGAATACCAAGCTTCCTCCTTGAGGCTTCAGTATTCTGCCAACTCTTTTGCAAATCTTTCTCTTGCTTTGTGCCGAGGAACTTGTTTTGGACCAGCGGCGGACCTGACATGATAGGCTTCCGAGAGGATTCTGTGGTCCATTGGTGTATCGTTGGGGGCTGTGTGAAGTTCCTGTGATGTTGATTCCTTTGTAAAGGTTAGCAACCTTCAACATAAGCTTCCGCCTGGACCGGCTCGGGAGACTAGCCTGAAAGAAGGGCTGCATAAGGTAAGGTACTTATCTCATCCATGTATAGGCCACGAAACAACCGGCATGAAGGCCATGGAGGATCGCTTTCCGGGGATTGCACAGGTGTAAGTCAAATGGTTTCGGCAACACTAGAAGATCACGGGGGTTAGGTGGTTAGGTAGCATCGCTCCTCAGCGTTTCCACCCGAAACATGAGCGTTGATCTTGAGCTGGAAGCATACCGTGGGAAGCAAAGGAAGTGCGGCGAACATGTGAAATCATGCTATGGCTGGAGTCAATTTGAGACTATACTTCAGTCTACGGGCTAATTGAAAGATGGTTGGGATCTGCACCAATAGAATAACTGGTAGAGGGCTGCTTGGATTCGATGATATTCCCTGTTTCCCTGGATTTTATGTAGACAACACAGAGTATGAGCCACCACTTTCACTTGAGCTGAATCCCAGCATAACGCTTCTGGATCCTTGGCCAATCTCCTTGCACTTCATCGAACCGCAGTAAGCAAGACATGGTGAAACCCTGATGACGAGGTGCAGATTGGCCGCATGGGATGCTAGTTCTAGTCGACTTCGGGATTAGATCGGTCATCTCGGGATCGAGGCGAAGCGCTTACTCAGCGTGCTCTGATTGGAAGAAACAAGCGTCATGCGCTTATGTTATACTTACTTAATAAAGTAGGTACATAGTAAATAGTACAACTGAGAGGCCGGCGCCGTTGTTCAGCCGCAACATGTCGGTCAGAACCTTCCTCTCACATGACCAGTCATAACCGTGTTCATCGCGCACTAGATATCGATTGTTGGTTTACGGACTGAACCAAGGGCTGGGGTGTTCTGATTGGCTGCTATGTCCGGCCTGGCAAATCTTGAAGAATCTTACTCAGCACAGATATCTGATGACATTACGGTAAGGCCTCCCTGTTTGACTACCGTGATGTTGTAAACCTCGACTTGCTCTCGTCTTTCTTTTCTTTGTCTCCGCGCAGTCACTCGTTTGGTAGCGTTCTGTCTTTCATGATGAAGTGTCTTGCATGTCTTTATGTTGCAATAACTATCCTGACTGGAAATCTAGCAGAGGCGACGCCATGTGAGTTGCATTCCACGCGTCTTTATATTGTTGTTTCGGTCACCTCTTTCTTTGGAGACCAACACAAGCACCGACGCAGCCGGATTACGACAGACCTCGATAATCAGGGCCCTCTCATGCGAAAGAGTTGAGGACCCTAGTGCTTTAGTCATAATAGCAAATAGTTGCTGCAAGTAAAGACTTCGCATAAGTACATGAACTAATACATATGTGCCATTGTAGCTGCATCCCCCAAATATGTTACGAACGGTACTACGACGTCCAAGGGGGGAACCGCCAGTGGGATCCTCACTACGTTTATTCAATCAGCAATATCCACACCGTCTCTACGATATGGCTCGAACGCTACCATCACTTCACTGATGGCGACAGCAAGTGGCTATCCTAAAACCGCGAGCCAAACCGATGTATCCATGTGTCAGGTCCAGGCACATGGCCTTGCTCCAGTAGGCGACGGGCCTCCAGGCCCCGGCGTTTATTCGACAGCATGTTCATGCGATGCTATCGTCACTTCAGTCGTGACCGAGGCCCCAACTGTTGTCATTGGCATGAACAAGGATGGATCTTTGTGGAGTGCAACGGAGACCATCAGTACTGTCCTTAACCCGGCGTTCACACCACCGACCGACTGTTGTGTAGAGTGTTTGATCACTGCTGCGGATGTTCAAATTCTCTACTGGCCTGTCGAGACGGCAAGCCCGAACAATATTTCAACGGCCAGCAATCTTTCCATAACCGCTGCTCCACCAGTAGCCACCCCTTACAGTTATGTCGAGAACGGGATGACCTTTGTCTCTCCGTCGGTGTATGTAGCCTATCGCAGCCTGGGAGCAGCTGAGAACTGTCCGGCTTTCGGACCCAACTATTTCGGCCACGGCAACGCTACCGATATCACGATTGGATACGCTCCGGACGCTCTGTCTACCTCAATGTGCAATGGCCCACCAGCAGGATTCCAACTGTACACCGCCATCAATTACACAGAATTGCAGTACCCAACTGGTTCCCAGACTCAGGGAACTTGTGAATGGCGAATAGGCTCGAGCGGAACTCCTCGAGGGCCTTATCTTTCCATTCCGACGAACGTCAACAAGGTGAATCCTGCATGGAATACCTGTAAGGGAGCCTTTGAGGGAACTTTTGACCCACCGAGCGCACTCAGAAAGGCAACGGCCATGGTCGGTCCAACTTCAATGACTGATAAAGGTCCTTCCGCGACACCCGGACCTTCCATATCGCCGGTGAATGCACCGATGACTGTGTCTATTGTCGCGGCGGTGCCAGTTGCGCTTCAGCCTGTGAAACCAGATACACCGTCCTCCAACCCTGGTAGCACCGACCCTGGAAATCCTGGCTTCGCGAACAACCCAGTAAAGCCAGCTAATACTCCTCCGGACCCATATAATGGAGACCTAGCTGCTCAACTGGGCAGCCAAAATGGGGCGTCAGGGTCATCCAATCCCTCACAGAACTTAGACCCTACAAAGTCACAGCCAGCCAGCGGTAACGGTGGACTAGACCCTGGTACTGGCCCTGGCCCTGGCTCTGGCTCTGGCTCTGGCTCTGGCTCTGGCCCTGGCAGTGGGAGTGCTGGCTCTGGCCCTGGTGGCTCTGGCCCTGGTGGCTCTGGCCCTGGTGGCTCTGGCCCTGGTGGCTCTGGGAGTGCTGGCTCTGGCCCTGGCTCTGGTCCCGGCTCTGGTCCCGGCTCAAGTGCAGGATCTGGTAGTGGGTCAAACATTGGGTCAAGCACAGGACCAGATACCACTCCGGCCCTAAATTCGGTGGTAGCAAATGGCAATACGATCGTCCGGGATCCCAACGGCGGTGTCGTCGTCGGAAGCTCTACAGTCATGCCGGGCAATACAGTCCAGGTCGCAGGCGCCCCTCTTTCGGTTGGCACAGATCACGTCGTCCTAGGCACCTCATCCTATGCTCTGCCCGCTGCAACCACGGCAGGGGCCGTACTGGTAGGCAGCTCCCCAGTAGTCAAGGCGTCGAATGGTGGTGTTGTCATTGGAGGCTCAACCGTTGCGCCTGGGATCCAAACGGCTGTGGCTGGCTACACTATCTCTGTCGGCTCGTCGCATGCCGTGGTCGATGGTATTACTTATGCTCTGCCAGCGAGCGCAGGAGCAGTCGTGCAAGCTGCGCCAGCTCCGTCGCCCGTGTTCGTTGGTAGCCAATCAGTCGTCCTAGGCCCAAATGGAGGAATTATTATTGGGAGCTCCACCATCGCTCCTGGAGCGCAAGCGACTATCGCTGGCAAAGTCGTCTCTGTGGGCTCGTCTAGCATGGTGATAGACGGGACTACGTACTCGCTTCCAACCAGTCCAGGAGCAGTCTTACAGCAAGCGCCAAACTTCGCCCAGAATCTAGCATCGGGCATCACGGTTACGCTTGCGAACGGTGCTATCATTACTCCTGGTGGCGCTCCTGTAACGATAAGTGGGAGTGTCATTGCAATACCCTCTGGTGGCACTGGGCTCATCGTCAATGGAAAAACAGTACCATTGCCAACGAACTCCGTTTTCACAATCGCAGGACAAACCTTCACCGCTGCGCCGACGGGATTCGCCGTTGCTGGTCAGAGCCTATCGCCCGGTGGCTCAGCAATAACACTATCAGGGACCGTACTCTCCCTCGGCCCCTCAGGGCTTCAAATCGGCTCCTCAACTATCCCCCTCTCTTCCCCACAACCATCAGTCTTCACAATAGCATCCCAAACCTTCACAGCCTCCCCATCCGGCTTCACCATCGGATCCCAAACCCTCCTACCCGGCGGCCCAGCCCTAACCCTCTCCGGCACCATCATCTCCCTCGGCCCTTCAGGCCTCCAAATCGGCACCTCAACCGTACCGCTAACGCCGACTGCGAGTGCGAGCGCGAGTTCAGGACTGGGAGGACTGATAATGGGAGGGTACGGCTCAACCCCTACCACCGCATCCTCCAGCACAGGACCTGTCAGCGTCAAAGGAGCCGCATCAAGGATGGGATCCGATGTTCCCATGAAATCTCTAGCGATGCTTTTAGCGATAGGTGTTGGATTCATTATGCTCGTGCTATGAGATACGATACCCTGATAGATTCGAATATATGTATCATAATGAGAACCACTTCAACAAAATCTCACATGGTTGTCATATCAGCGCATCCTATGTACTTTATCCAGCCACCCTATGTACATACATAGTACGACGATATAAAGAATCTGTACATCGTACGAAAAGACCTAGAATACTGAAAACAGACCTACTACGCCACGACTATCTATCGATCATCCAACGAATATTCCAATCAAAAGAATATGCGATACTACCTTATATCCCAAAGCCTTACTCATATAACTATAATCATACCTGGAGCGTCAACTCATTCCCCCCTAATCAACTACTTTAAATACTCAAAACCCTACTCCCTGCTCCCTGCTCCCTACAAGACTATCTCATTCCATCCCACCCCATCCCATCCCATCCCTCCACCTCTCCACATCTAAGCCATATCCATCTCCATATCCCCCACATTCACCCCCAACAACCCCCAACCTAGCACCTCTCCCATCGCAAAACAGCATCATGCATAAACATCGAATCAAAAATCACAATATATTATTTGGCAAGTAGATATTCTGTGCATTGGGATTGACAGAAGAAGTCCGAAAATGTCTAATGATGGGCGATCGGACGGGTTTTTTTTTGGTGAGGAGAGGAGATATAGTTTTGGCTGTCATGTTACGATACAAGGGTTTAGTATGCGTATAGTTGGTGTCTGAGTTCATCGATAGAGACTTAAACACCGCTTGGATATCTATGATTCATAACCACCGGCATGATCCCAGATCATCGCCGTCCAATGTATTAGTTACTTCGCTACACACCATGCCCAATGATCCTCACCAAGCACCCAAACTCTCTAAGGCCAACTCGCCGACCCTCGAGCCCCAGCCTAACGGGCTTTCATATCCTTACGGAACGCCCAGAGTCTCCACTCCAACCTCAAGCCCACCTTCTCCCCTCGCCCTCTCCAAAACTCGGCACCACAACCGGAAATCTCCCACTCCCTTTCCCACTCTCGCTTCTGCTATGACTTCTACTATGATCCCCGTACCGGCCCCCATCGTATGACATCTCCGTGCCGGATTCAGGCCGCACCGCGACTTTCGCAAACCGCTCTTCAGACGCGTTGATGAAGGAATAGGGGCTCGGGCTCCACCCCTTGAGCTCGAGTCCGAAATCGGGAGGATTCGGGTTTCGCTTCAGGCTCCGATACCGATGCGTGTCGCGGCATGCGTAGACGAAGAGGGTTGCGTGGATAATGCTGTATATAGAGCGGGTCAGCTCACCGGACAGCACTAGGCACGGTAGGTAGGTATCACGCACGTCATGAGGAAAGCACTTGTGTACGCCAGCCAACCCAACGCCCGTACAACGCCCGAGAACGGCTTGCACCCGCCGTCTCGATAGATGTCGTAGCCGCGGCATTCACCCAGGTATTCGTAATACGCCAGACCCTGCATCGCGCCGATGACGCTCCACGTCGCTATGAGAGGAAAGCAGATCAGGTCGAGGCCGACGGCCCATCCGGGGTGGAGTGGCGAGGCGCGGAAGATGGGGCGGACGAGGAAGAATGTGGTCCAGCAGAGGGAGATGAAGACCTGCAGATTAGATGGAGGGGATCGTGAGCCTTCCGATATGTTGTATTGATGGTGGGAAATGAGGGCCCGGTTTCAGCTTACGAAACATAAGAGCAACAGATCGACGAATTTGTATGTTTTGGTCAGGCCCATGACGACGACGAAGCTGTCGACTACGATCATGGCTAGGATGCAAAGCGCGCATCGTGGGATCAAGGGATTCGGTCGCCAGTCCCCTTGACCTTTCTTTGGTTTGCTTTTGAACGCCATGATCGGAGGATCGATGTGGGTTTGATGATTCGGTGATGGGAGGAAGGAGATGTGAGGTATTCGGAAAGTCAGGCTCCGAATGATGTTCGCTACAATATAATCACCAAAGTTCCGGAAGGCCTGAAGCGGAAATACAGTAGATCATTTATTCGTCCGTACATTGAGGATAGTACGAGCACAGAACAGACTCAGCCACATAGAAAACGTATGCGTCTTGCGGCTAGCAAAACACCTGTGCACCCCTCAATGGCGAGGATCTTGATAGCAGGGCAATGATAGAATTCAGTTTCGGAAAGCGACCCGCGGAACAACGGTCTGCGGTTCCTAAGACTACCTTAGATAGAATTTCGATATATTCCCAACAGCGTCGGTACGTGACTTCCGAAGAACACCCTTCTTACACTTTGCAAGTCACGCTTGCTATGATCGTAGCAAGTGGCATCTTCTTCACACATTCAGGGCCATCCCGCTTGAAGTTGCTGACGACGCATCTAAAAAACGCGTGTCTTCTATGGTGCGCACCGGCAATAGCGCAAGGTGAAGTGCACTTGCGGCACATAAGTTATATTTGGTACGCGAACCCGCCATCATCTCATATGCGACGAAACAGATCTTGCTTCAATAGCGCGGAACCTTTTTGAGACAGTATCAGCTCCTTTCAACCAAGATCAATAAAACACTTCACAATATCATCAAGACTTGCCCACAACAATGGCACGGAACGACCAATGTATTCGGTACATATGGTGTTTTAGCACCAAGGGGTTTCATCGCAGTCTCTGGCACGGACTCAGCTATGTTCCTCGAGGTGACAGCGATTTGCGATATGCATAATTAGTCGTGCCAGCCCATGTTACATCGCTGTGATTACAGCCAAAGGGGATAGACTGCAGGATGGCCAGAGCACCGAGACACCAGACCACTGACTTACTATTCGCAACAAACTTGTGATGCCAAACGAGGCGTGGGCTTGTTACATTCAGTCAATGGTCGCTAGAGCAAATCGTAGAATTTATCATTCTCCTCGTTTACTTGATCGCTCGGTGCAAGTGATCATAATAGTGATCCTCGGTGCCCAAGGCCAGATGAGTTGTTTGACAGGGAGTACAATCTTCGCCCGTTCATACTCCAAATAGAAGGCTTCGGTTCGTCTGACGTCACTGGCTGTCCTGATGTCGCACGCGACCACGCTCAAGTGCAGAGTTTAGTACAGTCAAAGTGCAGCAACATCAACACTCAATGCAGTGGATCCTTGTAATGACCATAAATCATGCGCGTTCAGCAGTAAAGCTTACAGCTTGGGCATCAGCCTTTGATGAGCTCCTCTAACGCATGAGGGGGTCCAAAGGACAACTTGATATGGCGCCTCCTGGTATACTGATGTGCTCTGAAATTGATGTGTGCCGATTGCTCACCATTCAACACTCCCCCCAGGTATAACACGTACGACCATGGAAGTATCCAGTGCGATCTCATTTCGCGGTACCTCGATTTGTTCACTGTTGTTGGCTAGATAGATTAACGGCACGGATCGATCCTCACATCCGTAATCGAGCCTACACCCTTTCATTCATGATGTGTTGCGATAGTAGTTGACGAAGCCAGCATCAGCACTGGCGCGCATGTGCCACCTAGCTGCGGGTCTTCATGGAGGAGCATGGATCTCAAATCTAGAGTCTCCTTCGGTACCCAATTGTTAGATCGGCGGTTGCAAAGCTCACGCGTTTCTGGAGATTCTTGAGAAGATAAGCATTTTTGCAACCTATTAAAGCAACACACTTGAGACGTGACGTCAAAGAAAGAGCCTGAGCGTAGTTTCATTATCGTTGACATGAACCGTTCTTAGTGCCGTCGATGCCAAGTGCACTTTAACGTTACGTAGTATGTTCCAGTCGTACAAGATGCGTCTTCAAGCTCGTATCTTAGCCATCTTCTTTGTTCTGTTCGATACGCCGACAGCCCTATTACTACCATCCTCGGTGACAAGTCTCATAGACCCCAACGATGTCCAGCACGGCCCTCGATCTCCAGATATCCAAAAGACCTCGCTCCAAACGCGCATGCCTCTTGGTCACCCTGGCGTCAATTGGCACTTGGGCTTTCTCGAACAGAGGTTTGCGATAATAAACCCTGCCGTCGTTGTCGGCGTTTCCGTTATTGTCAGCTGTCTTATCATCATTGTCCGCCTGCTCTCCAGGATCCTGGACACCTGCATAACCCTTTGGGCGTACAACACTCCGGCAAATCAGGTAGTCATTGAGGCTGGGAACATGCGGCTAGAGTTTGGATGTGCGATGGAGCCCGTGCCGTGGGAATTCATTGCTGAATTTGCGGCAAGTCGGAGAGATGCCACGAAGAGAGGTTTTGCGCCTGGGTATTCGAAAGAATGGTGGTTCAATAACCGACATGAGAAAAGGATATGTTATGCTGGCATAAGGCTCGTGCCGGACGGTGGTGAGGCGGAGAGGCCGAGGTTGTTATAAGCCAACCACCCAGGACGCCATTTTTGATAGTGGATCTCTGGAACGCCCGAGCGTGAGCATCTCTTACCTTTGCTGTTGAGTGAAAATCAACCGGATACCGGTAAGAACCCAATCTAGTGGATAGTAATCTTTCAGGGTTCCGCGTGTTGGAAGACTGTATGCAGAACCTTGAGAAACGGAGCGGTCCTCGTTGAGAAGTCGTGGTACATGTACATGACAGATTGATATCGAGCAAAGCTTTAAATGCCAAGACAGCTCCTTGGATGACCCACAGGTGGGTGCGAAATGTAGTTCCGTATATTGTCGACAGTTCATCAATTTAGGTGCTCTCTATGAGTTACTGCTTGGCATCATGTGCTGCTTCCGTGTTGTCCAGGAAAGTTCTTTTCGCCTTAAGCTTGCACAGTGGGTTCGCTTATGACATCAAGAAAAGCCAAAGACATGGCAACATCGATGATATAGGCACATGGCATACCTCTCTAACATCAAATTGGTCAGTCAACATGTTAATACAGCGAAGAGAAGCCATTGCGCTCTTGCGGTTGTCGTCTGCTTATCCAATCCAAAGAGTCCTTGATATACGAAGTTGTATATAGATATTGCCTATTGTCCCGCTCGATGGCTTTGATGGAAAGATAGATATCACTATCTTGACCTATAGTTTTGAATTAACAGATTCTACGTTAGTAGATGAGTGCGCCCCAACAGTACGAGAAGACTTCGTACTAAGCTTTTTGCAACAGCTGAACGTCGTAAACAAGTTGGTGAATAAGTCTATCGTCCATCGAAGGCATGATCTTCGCCAATGTAATAAATTCTGACTTTAGTAGTGCACCATGGTCGTATAATTCATTGCTTGTCAGCGCATTACTGAGCTTGTTGTCTATAGTATATAATTCGAGAAGGTGAAGCCATGCAAGCCACTTCCCTTCATCTGTTTACTCCAAGCGGTCCAACTTCACCCACTTAGCTCCCATGAAGAAAGACAAGTAGCGATAGACTGCCATTCTCGGCTAACAGTCATTTGCATCAGCTGGAATGATGGCTGAAAGAACAAGATGTGCATTGATGCATTTCACGCATCTCTTGCAGCTTGAGCTAGTCTTGACTCTGACTAGTGTGATTAAATTAGTTCTACTATTAGTACGCCCGGTACCGTACTAGAATAAGTACGGTAGGAGAGATAAGATAAGGTAAGTAACGTGGTAACTCAGGCAAGAGCGCCTTAGTACAACATAAATCCCCCGCCGTAGGCACTGAGCTTCCTCGTCTTATACACACCTTACTCCTCCTCAAAGATCGCGTGGAAAACCCTGACATGGAGGTCACGGATTTCAATGCCGATCCTACGGAGAACGTACCTACGCTGCCTGCTGTATCTAAGCAGCGTCAGCCTGATCCATCGGCTTCACAGAGTAGCATCGGGGCGTGTGACGCCTGTCGCCTGAGAAAGGTAGTCGATCTAATCTAAACCTGGTAGTGAACAGGGCTGACACCTTTCTAGGTGCGCTGCTTAGCAAACGATTCGTCCATGTCGTCGAAATGTCAGCGCTGCACACGATCAAATAGGGAATGCGTCTATACAACACGTAGCAAGACTCGGCGTCGAAAAAGAACAGATACCCGAGTCACAGAATTGGAAGAGAAAGTTCGCGGGCTCAGCATACTACTGGAGAATAGGAAGGCGAATTCGAACCAGTTGAATATCGAAAGAGATGGCCTTCAATATACGGGTCTTGAAGATGAGATTAGGAGTCAGCACCAAAGTGGACAGTCCGGAGAGCTCTCTACCGAAGGAATCTCACCTCTTGCGCCACCTACCCCAAGACCGCAAATCACAAGTAATGATACAGAATATGAAGCTGGATCATATAATCAGCGAAACATGGCTAGCCGTGATATGGAAGGAAACGTCCCCTCGATTCAATCGCCAAGCTTTCCGGACGTGATTGACCGAGGAATACTGAGCATGACTAAGGCAACAGAGCTTTATGATAGATACGTCAACGATCTTCTACCATTGTATGTGGCCAATCGAAATCATTGGAAGTCTTGCCAAATACCGCATTCATATGCTTATGACAAACAGTTACCCTGCCGTCGTTTTCCCGGAAGATTGGACCGCGGCGAAGTTGCGAGAGTGCAGACCCATATTGTTCCTAGCTGTGCTTGCCGCAAGCGCAGGCGAGTCCAAATCAGCTCTATTCCTCAGACTGAACAAGGAGATCCAACAGATTTACGCTACAAAGGTGACAATACAGGGCCGCAAATCGATGGAAATATGTCAGGCTATTCTTATTTCTATTCTATGGACATACCCTCCTGACAAGTAAGCAATATTATTGACCCACATAGTCCAGACTTTATACCATAGAGCCGGTTCCATGGGACTGTTGATTTGGATATGGAACGGCAGGGGATAAGATAGGCCCTTACCCAAATAGAAGCTGACCATTATAGGTTCGAGGATTTGAAATTTCACCAACAAATCACGCAGGCAGCCACTATGGCTCTAGATCTCGGACTTGCGCAGAAACCCAGGGCTTCTCCAAGTCATCCTCCTTTATACGACGTCTATAATGCGGAAGATCGTAGCATGTCTCGTGAAGGTGGCGGAGCTTCGCAATCTCCTGTTCCCCAGGAAAAGCGTCTTCCTGTAGTGCTGCGCTAGAAAGTCGGCGAACCTTGCTAGCTTGTTATCTTTTCTGTGCAAGGCAAGTCGATTTGAAAGACAATCCGTTTTGAGTTACATAATGACCATCCGCAGTGTGTCGATGAGCCTCCGGCTCCCCAACATGCTCCGCTTTTCTAGTTGGATGGCAGACTGCGTCGAATACCTCGAGAACTCGGAGTTTGCTGCTCCAACAGACAAACGATTCGTCGCGTGGGTTAAGATGCAGCGAATTGTGGAAGAATGCGGATCGGCGCTGGCTCTAGACGACCCGTCTGGGAGCAATGTTACTCTAGCCGACCAACGTATTCAAGCCACCTTGAGTGTTTGTGAGAAACAGCTAGACGCATGGAGAAGAAATTCTACCGAGGTCATGAATTGTGAGATATTCCCACCTCTGTGAACGATTGGAGAATGAGCTGACCGATCTGAACCATTCAGCCTTTCTTGAGATCACTTACCACGCCAACAACATCTATCTTCACGAGATCGCCCTTTATCCGGATCATAATGCGGAAGACTTCCGACCACCGTTCTTCATCAGTGTGAAGCTGCCGTCCGCTCGGCGTCAAAACGCGTTGACCCCACCATACATTAATGCACTTATTCAATGTGCCTCTTCGGCAGAGGCGGTGATCACGATCTTCCTCAATATGAGCGTCAAGCAGGTTCTTCAATGTCCAACCTTGGTCTATGTCCGGGTGGTCTACGCCACAGTCATTCTGATCAAGCTATCTATTTCCGCCAATCTACCATCAAGTGAATTGGGAAGAATATTGGAGCCTGCGAATAACAAGACCGAAGCCTACCTCAAAGAGCTTCTCAGCCACCTCGGGGCAGTAGCAACTTTAGCCAACGGCGACACGCATGTTCTCAGTTCCAAATTTCTTGGGATTTTGACAAAATTGAAGCAATGGTGTCAACATCAGAAGCGACACAGGTCCGAAGGAGCACGTTTCAGTCGCGAGCCTGAACGAGAGAATGGGCAAATTGCGACGGTTACCACCCTCACTCAAGGTGATGTAGCGCCGCAGAACGGGCCGAGTCTAGGATACGAGCCGGTACTTGGGACTTCTTACTCTGAGGCCCCTGCACGTTATAACGCACCCAGTTCACTCCACGAGCCGCCTTCGGCAGAGGTGGGAGCACGTTTTGGAAGTTTTGGCACAAGTCCCACGATAGGGGCTATGGATCAAAGGGGCACGCAGCCCCTGCACGCAATTCCGTGGCCCGTCAACGATCCAGCAAGTATGGCTTACTCGGAAAGCTTGAGTATGCCCCTCGACTTCCCCATGGGTAGCGACCCAGATCTATTCACGCATCTTATCAACGCAGAACTGAATCAAGGATACCAAGACAATTGGACGCCAGACGGAGCCTCCTTTTCCGCAATGGACTCATCCATTCTCCCTGAATACAGTTGGGCGACTTGGCCTCAGCAAAAATGGCCATGATCGAGGACAGCTGGCTAGGTGTGAAGATATCTGTCCAAAATAAAGGCTATAAAACAGTCAGAAAGTGTACAGTGAAGATCAAGATCAGGAGGCAAGTATATCTCGAGCGGAACAGCTGATGAGCAAGCACATACACCACTCTCTTCTCCCTCATTTCAGATGATATGGATCTTGTTTCCTGCCAACTAGAATCTTGAGCAGTACTTGGCTCTGCTTTGAATGAAAGATTCTTGAATAGCGCGCGGATCTGCAAGTTTCGGTGCGGGACCGTGCTCGTCGTATTCGTATCAATGAATTATCCGTCACCACCCCAACTAGTGCTTCTCTCCGCTCAACGACGTAAATAACGCTGTCTTCAAAGTGTCCAAGGACTTCATTTCCTGCTCTTTTATCATTTTATTTACATCAAATTTTGGACGTCGTCGAGTGCCCTCACCAGGTTTTGGTACAGGTTGCCGAAGTCGACGCCTGTTTACGAGAATCATCGTTTGACTTGAATCGTTTTTTCCTTGATCAACGTATAAGAGCCTCGCAATAACCTCATTTCCTCCTCTCGGCCTGTGGAGATCAGCTAATCGGAGTCCTTAGGACAGGGAGAGAGATGAAGGTTGGCCTCTTCTGATACAGCATGTCCGGGTCCACGCCAGAAACAGGTGGCTACGTCGACCCCAGCTTCCCAAACCCTCAAGGCCCAAACGACGCCCACATCATCATCTACGGCTACGTGCCCTCTTTCGCCCTCTGCATCCTAGCCATCATCCTCTTCACCCTGTCCGCCGTCGTCCATCTCTTCCAAGCAATCAGATACCGCACCTTCTACTTCCTCCCGCTCACCTTTGGCTGCGCCATCGAAATCGTTGGCTACATTTTCCGCGCTCTGAGCTCACGAAAAGATCCGTACAACATTATCGATTTCGTGGTGCAGTATTTCTGCATCGTGACGGCGCCCGTGTTCATCAGTGCCAGTATCTACGTCTGTTTGAGTCGACTCATCACCTGGGCTGGCCGCCATGGCTTTTCCAAACCCGAAGGAGAGAAGAGGGGACTGGGACGGTGGTTGAACCCGAAGTGGATCTTGTGGGGGTTCGTGACCTGCGACGTCATCTCCACCATCATCCAAGTCGCCGGCGCCGCTTTGGTGGGCAGTAAGGAGTCGAAGCACGAAAGCGCTACCGTGCCCAACAACATTCTCCTCGCCGGTCTAGCTTTTCAGACATTCGCATTCACAATCTTCCTCGTGCTCTTGGCTACCTTTCGCGTGTCGCTTGCTGGTGCTCGCAACATGCAGGCTGTGGTCAGGGCGAAGGACCCGTTCTTTGCGGCATTGGCGGCAGCGAGCCTGTTGATCTATCTGCGCACCATCTTCAGACTGGCCGAGACGAGTCAGGGGGTTTTTGGGTATTTGAGCAGTCATGAGGGGTTTTTTGGCGGGTTGGAGTTTGCGCCTGTGGTTGTTGCGGTGGGCTTGTTGGCGGGGTGGCATCCTGGTCGATGGATCCGGGGAAGGGTTGTTGAGGGTGATGTGGTAGGGGAGAGGAAGACTTAGATCTTTGATGATGGGGAAGCCCGAGTGGAGTTTGGGAGGTAACGTGGGAGATGGTATGGGCAATCTACCTCGTCGACACCACCCCTAGAGCCTCCGTCACATCAGCGAGCAGATATCCCGAAATCAACTCAAACGAATCCGATCGTCGCTGCAGGACAAGAGGCTGAAAGATCGAGGTTCTCATGGAATGAGCGACTGCTTGTTCAGACTACCTTACTTTTGAGTTTGGCTTTGGGACCGATGGTATTTGACGACGAATGGTGTTCTATATTGTACTCTGTGAATTTTGGATATCATACAACAGTATTCGTTAAACTTGCGCATAAGTTAGTTTCTGGGTATATTTAATGGTGTGGGAACTTGGAGTGGGAGGAAGGATGTCGATATGGTTGTTGATGGAAGACTGAGATGGGGAGTGCTTGTAGGTAGTCATGGGAGTATAAGACGCTAAGGTAAAGCTGAAAAAGTTCATCAAAGAAGCTTCTATCCATCGATATTAAGTTAAGAATATTCCTTCTCTTTGTTTTAAATGTAGTAATTATATATATCCCAAGCTTCTATATCCACGAAATCTGATCTGGCAGTCATATACACCTTACCTATCTACCTATCCCACACCACTCCTTACCACTCCATACCCATCCATCTACCTATCTACCCACTCACCCACCTCTATTATCCACCTCTATTATCCACCTATCTACACCTACACCATCTACACCATCTACCTACTTACCCTCCTATCTCTATCCCCATCCCCATCTCCATCCCCATCACCACCACCACCACCACCAAACCTGCTAAAGTCACGCTCTCAGGTGAGTGAGTAGGTCAGAAGCTCTCCTCTCCTCCCATCTCGTTCAATCTCGTATTCCTCTCATATCCCTCTCCGTATGCCCGACTAGTCAATCTATTAAAAACGATGTACGGTACCTATATCTAAAGAGCCGGTGTACCGGTGTTTTCACTCAGCTTGTCCTTCTATCCAATCTCATCTGAACTCAATATAAATCCCATTTGACTGACTCCCAGCTTCCCTTCCCTTCCATCATATCCCTCGCCCCTCCACCCCATCCCTACACCCTTTAATCCAAACTTTCCCATCACTGCACATCACATCACATTAAAGCATATCACGTAGAACGTATACTCTACCCAGCCAATACAGCTATACAAAAATCACTGCAGATAATAAATGAACGAACGACATCTCCTGACCTTGTATACGCATTTCACTTCGATGCAGTGCATTTGATATGGTATCTACGTCCTCAATTACCAGTGTTAATGATATATGTTGTATCCAAACCCAGTCCAATCAATACTAATACTAATATCTACATATCCCATCCCACTCCATACCTTCACATCACCATCCATTCATCCCTCCCACCTCTCCCACATACAAACATACCGACTCTACTAGCAGACATCCACCCCCGTCCCCCCTTCCCCACCCTCCCGCATCCCCAACTCCGCCCTCAACGTCCTCCCAAAAACCTCCAGCAGCATCTGAAAGCAAACCCCCGAAATGGCAGGATCATAGCGCCCTTTGCTCAACTCGTCGCGGATGAACGCATCTGTTGCGAAAGAACGAAAACAATTAACAAATCATCGATCAAGTGCAACACAACAAGAACGATACAACTCACGCTGCGCATGCGCCACCTCGTACCAGGAAAAGCAAATGCCCTTCTCATGCAGTGTCTTCCGTACCAGATCCCTCCCCGCTGGCGGGACGTGGTTGTCTTTCTTGCCGAAAATCTGCACACACCCGTATCAGATATTCAACCCACGTAGGCGAAAACAAAGTCCAATTTGCGACTCTCGTGACCTAACCCACCATAACAAGCTCCCCCTCAATCTCGTCCGTTCTCTCCAAACTATCATCGCCACCCGCACCTAACGTCCTGGAATGTATATCCGTGGCAAAATAACACACCGCCGCGCTCACCCTCTTATCCATCGCGCATCTATACGCCAAATGCCCGCCAAGACACATACCCGTCGTGCCGACGCGCCCATTGCACGTGCCGAGAGAGAGGAGAGTGGAGACTGCCAGCGTGGCATCTTCGTCATAGGCTGCGACTTTCTGCAGGCGGAGAAGCGAAAGCTGTCAGTCGCTCTTATGGATGAGGCGAGGCGATGCGATGCGAACCTTTTGGACCTTGTAGTCGTTGCCGGCGTCGGTGCCGGGACCGTCGTAGGCTAGAGGCTCCGGGCCTGTGAACTCGTGGTAGGAGGATGGGGCGGCGACGATGTAGCCATGGCCTGCTATCTGGCGGGCGAAGCGCGCAACGGGACCGGTAACTGGCGGGACATGTGGATTGAGCGCTCTACCCTAGCGTAAGTGTTGAGATTTGCTTACCTTGATAGATTTCGCTGAAAACGGCGACGCCCGGGAATTTGGCTCTTGGGTAGTTCGGTATCGAAGGATGGAAGATGTATATGCCTTTGATAATTCAGACACCGTATATCTGATAGAGATGGAAGCGCTGACGCATGCTTCCCTTCCCATCGGCCGTAGTAGGCACGTCTTTGTAGCTCTCGGTGATCAGCATATCGACGTTCTTCTGGTTCAGCTGCAGAGGGTAGCTGCTGAGAAGGAATTGTGAAGCGTTGAGTTACAACGCCGGAAGGGTGCTGTCCCCGCCAGATCGCTCTGGGCGGTCTTCTTCCGCACAAAGCCCCACACATTCTCGAATCTCTACATACACCGACATGGTCTGTCAGTGCTATGAATTGACGTCAACGGTAAACACTTAGCAATGGAGTCCAACTTTTAGCTCAGCCCTTGAGTCAAAGCGGGCGCAATGGTCATCGAATCTTAGATACCATTCGGATCGAATCAGACGAATGTCATTCAGAGCTGAGTATAATGCAGTCTCCAAAAGTATTAGATTGTATTGTATCAATAATGGTACCTAAATGCTGTACACAAACGTTGATCAAAATATATACTAAGCGATGTCAGCTTGATTGGCGTTAAGGAGAGGACCACATACTGGGATGAACAGATACGGAACCTGCCTCTCATACTCTGCCCAGGCCTCACCATACTTTTCTCTGCATCTCTGAACATCCCGATACGCTCGATGGAAGATCATTGGCGTGAAGAAAGCTGCGTAGAACCAAGGAAACGGGCTGTTGAAGCCTGTTACCAGTCCCCATGACAAAGCCTGCACCCTGTTAGCAGAGAAATGGGATCCGGACAAGAATCTCTCACAAAGAATAGGTCACACGTGTAATGGATCTTTCGCGCATACTGATACCATCCATCAACCAATAAGGAGTCGCCAGTTTTCGTGGGAATCATTCTTGGATTCTTAATGGTCCCCCATGGTAGCTGAGGGAAGGTCTTCCGATACATAAGCGTACCACGTTCCTGCTGCCTGAATTGGTTCTTTTGGCCGTTGGCAGTATCCCACACCCAGTAAGCAAGAAGATAAGAACCGTAAAGTACAGTCAGAGCGACCGGATTCCAACGATAGACTGAGGGTGCATGGCTGGCCAAGTAGATTGTTGCGTGACAATAGCTAAGGGGAACGCCTGCCATATTCCAAAATATGAGCATAAAGCCCCATTTCTCATAGTAGATATCCCTTGTAACAATCAGCAAACCTCCAGATCAACGAAAACATGTAATTACCAAGTCGTAGGAATGGCTTCTTCCGCTTTCGAACACGCGTTCGCATACAAGAAATGAGCCATCAGGAGAAATCCCACTTCTCCGGAAACATATCCGAATAGTTCATATTGTCGAGCAGCGGTACCCAGTGTAACTAGAAATAAGATGTACCATGGCAGCCTAACTTCGAAGAACATCTTGAAATCCAGAATTCCGAACATTCTCGGATTGAGCTCGGCGCCCATGAAAAAGTCATAGACACGATTACCAGTCATCCTGTGTTCAGCACCACGGTACAGCGCAGATACATATGCAATGATTGAGACGATGAAGCCTGAAATTATTGCAACAGACATGACCGGTCCAAATTCATCGATAATGGTGTAAAGCTTGAACACACCAGTCGCGTGTAGGGTGGCAGCAACGGCGATGGTCGTGTAGAGCGACCATACTCCGGAGCAGTAGTATTCCAGACGCTGATTACCTTTATGTTCCAGAGGTTTGCCCTGTACGGTAATTCCAGGTAGGTAGATATAACAAACAGCCTGGAAGAGCAAAAAGCCCCAGTACATCACCCAAGCCTTCAGTGTTGGGAAAGCACCAGTGTAGACCAGGTTGCCTAAGTGCTCTATGAATTGGGCTTTGCTCTCCCCTTTGTCAGGTAGTGGGAGGTAGCCATCATAGTAAGTAGCGCCAATCCACATGTAGTACATGAGCCTGAAAGAACTGAGTCAGTGCCCACGATTGACAAGGGATACTCAAGCTCAGCACTCACAAAGGGAAGAATATCATCATTGCAGAAACACCCAAGGATCCCCCAAACTCGAAGTGACCGCTGTCGTCGATTCTATAAGTTTTCTTCTCCGACGATCTTACGCTTCCATTGGCATGACCATTGTGGGTCGCGCTGCCGTTCGCTTTATAGTTTCCCTTCGGATTAGGGGCCACGCTTTTTACTTTGACAGACTCTAGCGAGCCATCAGAGGTGTCCGTTCCATCCTTGCTTTCGTCTAGAACGATCGATTTGCGCGGGCGTCGTGCGCGCCCAGGTGTCTCCACGAAACCTTCACGGTGGACCTTTCTAAGCAGATTTACGCATTAGAAACGCTTGAAGATGGGAAGCATAATCGTAGATTAAGAAAATGGTTGAGTTAGGGAGGCTTACTGCGGTGTTTCTCCAAGTTGTGAGCGTGTGGAAGGCATGATCAAACTAGTAGTCGTCCTGACCAAGACTCGGAAGGGGAGACATGTTGCAGCGCCGCTTCGAACATGCAGTAACAGTGGACTGGGAATGGATCAAACCACAGCAAGACTATTTTGGGTGGCAGTAATGAGGATGGCAAATTGAATATCGATGTCGCGCAGACGCGTAGTAAATACGGTATTGCATATATACCTTAGCGAGTTTCTTAGTATGTGATAGACCGTAATTTTATCGTCTATAAACCGTAACGTCTACTAAACGTTTATTAAAAAAACTCTGCCTTTAGGCGGAGTTATATAATATACGTAGCGTAATATAAATAGTTTATATAAGATAGATATCTATAGTTTATTTTAATAACTAGTAGTATATAATTAAGCTACTATAATATATCTAATATAATTATAGTATAGTTATATATAATAAACAGTTTAATTATATAAGTTATAATTATATTATAATAGACTATTACTATAATATATCTAATATAGTTATTAGATAGTTATATATAGTAAATAAGTTATTATATATATAATATAAATATTATAAAGCGCTATTAAACCTATATATTACTTAAAAGATACTAAAAAGCTATTTATAACTAAACCTATAATAAATCTTAATAGTAATTCTAACTAATCTACCTTCTTTATAATTCTACTAAGCCTAATAAATCCTTTATAATCTATCTTACTAAGCCTAAGGAACCCTTTATAATCTATCCTACTAAGCCTAATAAACCCTTTATAATCTATCCTACTAAGCCTAATAAACCCTTTTATAATCTATCCTACTAAGCCTAATAAACCCTTTATAATCTATCCTATTAAGCCTAATAAACCCTTTATAATCTATCTTACTAAGCCTAATAAACCCTTTATAATCTATCCTACTAAGCCTAATAAATCTTTATAGGTACCTTATATCCTATAGAATTAGTAATAGTACTTATTTATCTTTTACCTCTATTCCCTCCTTATATCTAACTCTTATACTACTATTACTTTACTATAACTAGAGTTTATAATCCTATTTAGATTTAGTAATAGAGATTAAGTAAGGTCTAGAATAGTTAACCCTAGGAAGGCTAATAATATATATATACTAGGACATATTATATATAAAAACCTCTAGGATTAAATTAAGATTAATTATATCTTTTACTACTATAACTTTAAAGAAAAGTCTTAAGTTAATATAAACTAAGATTTATATAATAAAAAGGCCTTTAATATATCTTATAAAGCTAGCGTAGAAGTAGATATAGTCTTTAAGGGAGAATATAAAGTACTTCTCTTTAAATCTAGGAAACTTTAATATAAGTAGCTCTTAAATATCTACTATAATTATACCTAGAGGTAAAGCTAATTTATCAATACTACTAGAAGCTTTAGAATCTAAAATATATTATATTAATTATATTATAATCCTACGCGAAGGCTACTCTTAGTTATATCTTAAAGGATAAAGTTATTAATATATTAGAAGGGTAGCTTAGGACTTTTAGGATCTCTTTATAATACTTTTTTATTAATTAACTAGTTATAATAACCTTATAAAGTATATTATCTAATTAGAGATTTAGTTTATTATTATAAATTTTATTAGAATTAATAAGTAATAATTAGAGTAAGTCTTATTTAGATCTTAAAAGTAGTATATTAAAAAGGGTAGGGTAGTTATAATAGAGATCTTTTATAATTAAGGTAATCTATAACTCCTCTACCTCTTATATATCTATTAGAATTAATCTAAGACTTTAATATAGCTACTTATATTTAAGTAGTAGCTTTTTAACTTAGATATAATTCGTCTAGTAGATAACCTTCTTAAATTACTTATAAAGCGTTATAATAAAGGATTTAGCTAGCGAGTAGTAATAAAGGGTTAGGAGACTACTTTAATATAAACTTACCTATACTTATCTTCCCTAATAAGAATATTAATATTACTTAGTATACTATACTCTATCATAATAGCTTTATAATAGAGCGTAGTATATATATTAGGCCGTCTCTAATTATTCCTAAATTCCTATACCTTCTAAGATTATAGACTATTAACAATACCTTTAATTAACGAGACTACTAAGCTTACGCGTCTATCCTATTATATTAGTATTATTAAGCGAGACCTTAGGTTTAAATTTATAGTAGTAGCTGCTATACTAAGTAATATCTAGTATTCTCTCCTAGCTTCTTTAATTATACTTATTAAATAATCTCTTTCTTTTAAGTTATCTATTATAAGTAGGGATATACTTCTAGTAATAAATCTAAATACTTATATAATAGTCTTAGTTATAATAAACCTACCTACTCTTATTATAAGCTAATATTATATAGTTATAAGGTAAAGCGGTTATATATAGTCTCCTTATAACTAGTATTAGAGAAGTACTAGGATAATAATAATCTATCTTATATATTCTAATAGACTATAACTTTTTAGATAATAAAGAGGCGATTAAATCTACGTATAACCTAGCGTAAATAGCTATTACCTTATTATAATAGTATATAACTAAGCTCCTATTATAGTTAGTATATTCTTAAGTAGTAGCTAATAGAGTTATTTATAGAGACTAGAATATTTAGAATATAATAGATTACCTAGCCTAGTAATAATAATATTAAGGGCTAGGAATAACCTTAATAGAGCCGGCTCCTCTAATACTAGGCCCTACTAGGTAGTAAATTTTTCCCTTTTTATAGTAGAACGTAATATATTTATCTTATATTATTACTAGAGAGCTTAATAGTAAAAGCGCCTATTCTTTATAAAGTTATATTCTAGGTCCCCCTAACTCTTATTTAAGATTAGGTAGAAGTAGTAACTAAGAGTTATATACTATAATTTAAAGCCTCTATTTACCTATTATTATAATATATCCCTAGTAGTATATAAGGGAAAGATATAAACTTAAGTTAATTCTAGTAACTCTAATATAATTCTTTAATCTAGCTAATATAGAGTTTAAAGAGTATTAAGTATATTATTTAAGTTATTATTATAAGGTCCTAGGGTTAGGGGGAAGATATTAACCTACTATATTTATTTATTAAAACTAAATAATATAAGTATTAGGTAGACTCCTATTAGACTCTTATATAAGTTATAGTAGAGTCTAAAACTATTAAGGAATAAAAGGTAAGGTAAAGAGAGATACTTAATACCTTTACTAGTATTAAAGGACTTATAAAAGTATTTATAACTATAAATCTTAAGTTTAAGTTTAGCTTTATAAGGGGCTAAAAATATAAGAGGTTATAACTAGCCTTTCCTATTTATTAATAAGTAATAGATTAGCTACTCTATTAATATAAGTTATAATAAGGGCTTATTCTTATAATATATTATAATATTAGACTAGTAGTATATAATATTATTTAGACTTAGAAAAGAGAACTCTAGTTATAGTATAACCTTATACTAGCTAAATTCCTAAGTCTTATAAGATAATACTAGGAGCTTATAGTTCTAGTAAGTATACTAGATTTTTACCTTTAAAGTACTACGCTCTATTATAAGAATATTATTATACTAGTTAAAGCCTACTTTAATAACGCGGCTAAGGTATTATATATTATAATTAATATTAGTATATTTATATATTACCTAATCTAAGGGGAATAATAGTTTATTATTATAATAATATATAAACGCCTCTAATATAGTTCTATTTAATATAATCTAAGCTAGTAATTATTAAAGTTTTATAAGATAAGTCTTAAACTTTTTAAAGTTAAAGTATATTTTCTTAATAAGTCTAGATTAGAGAATTTACTAGAAGAGATTAATAGAGTTAAAGAAGTAGAGGTATTCTTTTAATTTATTTATAGTTATCTAGTTCTTCTACTATTTTATAAGTAATAGTATTTTACTAGTATTTAATTATAAGAGTAATTACTATAGTTAAAGTTATAATAACTAGCCCTTTATCCTTTATTATAAAGGAGTATAGCTAGTAGGTAGCTATTAGAGTATAAGATAAGGCTCTAACCTTTATAAAATCTCCTTTAGGCTTAAATATTATATCTATAATATACTAGCCTCTTTATACTAAAGTCTAAGAGCTAGAATAAAAGCTTAGGATCTTTATCTTAAATATAAAGTTATAGTAACGCTTTAAAAGTCTCTTATAATAAGTAGCGTAATTAAGGTAGTAGTATAGAATTAAAAGCTAGGATAGTATAATCTATTACTAATTCTACTTAGTTATTAGTAATATCCTAATTAAATTTAATTATAGGGAGTATATTATCTTTATCTTCTAGTAATAGTCCTAGACTATTATATTAGTCTACTTATTAAATATCCTCTAAGTTAATATTAATAGGTAGCTTAACTACCCTATCCTCTATTTTACTATTAGATATATTAGCTTTATAAATTCTAGACTTAATATTATCTAGGTCCTTTATAATAAATATTAGCTAGTTATAAATATATTATATATTATAAGGTGACTTATAATAGTACTACCTTAGTTATCTAGCTAATTAAGATTAGGTAATAATAGTAAATTTAAGTAGGTAGGCCTTAGGCGCTTAATCTAGGGATAACTTCTCGCTAGGATTAGTATTTTAGGTATAATATAATCTACGCGCCCTATAATATAACTACTATAATATAGTCTTAGCTTTTATATAATATTATAACTATTATAGTAATTTAAGTTATATATTTATTATCTAGTATAAGGAGCTAGTAATACGCGGAGTTATATAATTAGCCTTATATAAACTCTATAGATAATTATTATATCTACTACTACTACTATTATAACCCTTAATTCTACCTAAGACCTTTATTAACTACCGCCCTTATAACGCCTATTAATAGAGGTTATAGTAGTTATAAAGCTATTAATATAATATCTAAGAACTCCTCTTAATTTATAATAATATTATAACCTAATTTAATTATAATTTTAACCTCCCTAAGTACCTCCCTACCTAATATCCTATATATTATAAACCTAGATAACCCTAAAACTCCTCCCTCCTCTTTAGATACTAGTCTTATAAACTCCCTAATATTATAGTAAAAGCTTACTTTAGTAAATTAAAGCCCTAAAAAGAGAAAATATAAGAGGACTATTAAAGATATTAGAGAGGTTAATAGAGATAGTAATAAGGATAAGGAATAATAGTATAAGTTTAATTAGCTTATCTACTAGAATTACTTTTTATACTTTATTAATATATTATAAGAGAGTATTACTTAAGACACTTATAATAGTACTTTTAATATTAACTTAAATCTTAAGTAAAGAACCCGCTTAAAGATTTTTAATATTATTAAAGGGTATAAAAATAGGTTACTTAGTTATATAAAGGTATATATATCTTATACTACGCTTTATACTTAGCTTATAATAATAGGAATATATTAAGGAGATAATAGAAGCCCTAGAATATATAGTACTTAAAATACTTTATAAGACTTACCCCCTACTCCTAGACTTCTTCTTAAAGATATTTATATTAGGTAGCTTCTTTATTATTTAGAGATATATAGAAGGATATATAAATTATAAAGGGAGTAGAGAGCTAGGATAATACTATATTAAAGGTTAGCTCCTTATTCTATTATAAGGTAATCTAATTTATTTTAATATTAGGATATAGCTATTTATATTAATCTAGCTATTAAAGTTAAGTTATATTTAGATATTATTAAAACTAATATAGGTATTTTAGATATAAGAGATTATCTATTAAGGTTTTATAATTAGATCCTAGTATATCCTAATTTTAAGGATATTAATAAGAGCGACTTTAAGGAGCTTAAGAAATACTACTATAACTCGTATAATATACTTATAAAGAAGAATAAGTATATTCTTAAAGAGTACTTTATATCTATAAGGGTACTACCTCTAAAAAAGAAGTAGGTATTAGAGTTTACTATATTAATAAGTAGTAAAGAGGTAGAAAGCGGAGCTAATAATAATAATGAGTAGGTAAGAGGATAGAAATAGTTACTTCTATATATAATTTAATAGTAGTATAATCTCTATAATATATTCTATAATTTCTAGCTAATACCCTAGTATACTCTACCTTATACCTTTTACTATATCTACTATATCTATCTTACTCTTATAGCTATCTATTAAGACTCTATAATATATAAGTAAGTAATTAAGCTTATTCCTTATACCTTAAATTCTATTAATACCTATACTATTTATTATCTAATAATAAGATATCTAATAATAACTTATTAACTACTCCTATTTATTATTTACTCTTTCTAATTATATAGCCTTATTATAAGGGTTATTATTATCTTTTAAGTTTACTTCTACTTTACCTCCTTTATCTTTGACCCTAATTTTCTTCTTCCTTAATACTATCCTTAGCTTAAATACTATCTTCTTTATCCCTCTCTTATAACTCTTACCTTACTCCTTACTTATAATAATACTTAATAAGTATTTACTACTCTCTAATAACACTATTATAACGGCTTTAAAGAAGCTAAAGACCTAGGTAGCTTTAAATAGTAAAGAGAGTAATACCGCCTAGCGTAGCTTATATAGTAAGAATTTTTAGAAACCTAATCTTATTACTTTAATAAGAGGAACGGCGTTAGTAGTAGTATAAGGTAAAAAGGTCTTAAGATAGAATAAGACCCTAATTAAACTTATTATTCTATTTTAAGAGCCTTATAACTCTAAGTATAAATAAGTAGTATTTATTAATAATAATATAAAGCTACTACGCGTTACTCTCTATTATAAAATAGAGGAAGCTAAGCTTATAGCCTTATTTTAGGTAGACTTTTTAGAAATTATTTAACTCCCGCGTAACTACCTTAATCTAGAAACTCTTAAAACCTTTCTATCTAAAGATAAGACTATAGTTATAGATCTTAAGAATAATTCTTATATCTTTTTAATATTTATTATAAGTAAAGGCGCGCTCTACTCTAAGGATAATCTAGAAGTATTAACTAAGACTATATAATATAATATAGGAGGTATATTTAAGAAAGGTAGTACTATTATAACTAATAAAGTTATACTAGAAAGCTATATATCTAGTGTTAAAAAAAAGGTTATAACGCTTAATAAGTAGGCTAATATATATAATAAGGTAGCGGATAAATTATTTAATAAGGATCTTATACCTAAGGAAATATAAGCTAGTAAGAATAGTATAAAATATATTAGTAATATTCTTACTTTAAGTAGAAAAGAGTTTAATAAATATATTAATAATTATAAGGAGTACCTTACTATAATAGCTAAGAAGCTTTAAAGTAAAATAATAGGCCTAGTAGTATATATTTATTATATAAATAAGTATTTAAGAGAGTAAATTTAATTAAAGATTACTATAGATCTTAAGATTTATAGTAATATTAAGAAGTTTAAGAAGTTTAAGATAAAGATATAGTAGATTAGTACTTTATTTATATAAGCCTACCTTTATACCTATAATATCTATACTAGTAATAAGAAAGATATTAGATATATAAGCGCTGGCTCTTATATTACTCTTAAGTATCTAGAAGACTTTAATCTATTATAACTTAGCTGTAATAACGCCCTTCCTAATATTATAATAAGAGAGGAGGATAATTTTACTAGTAGTTATTAGGAACTAGACTAGAAGGCTAGTTCCTAAGGGCTGGAATAGATAGTATAAACTACTAGCGAGTAGGTAGTATTATAGAGGTAGACTTAATACTCTAGTAACTTTATAGTTATAAAAGAACTAATCTCTACCTTCTAAGGAGGTAGAGGGAGGACTATCTAAATACCCCTTAAGGAAGCTACCTAGCCTCTTAGATATTTAGATAAAAGGATATCTATTAAGATAATAAGAAGCTAAACTAATACCGCTAGGATATTACTAGTAAGCTATATTATACTAGCTAGATATATTAAGATATCCTAATAATTACCTCCCCTTTAAGGGTATTTATCCCTAAATACTAACTATTACTATCTATAATAGGACTTATTAAAAACCTTTAAAACCCTAGTAGGGAAAATAAGGGAAAGAGTTCTAAAGATAATAATATTATAATAATAGTAACGCGCTATTAATATTATATAGTACTAATATATAATAGCCTTTATAGTTATAATATTATTAGGGGTAGAATATAATTATTAATTAAGTTTATTATTATAGTACTTTATAAATATATAATATAAATAAGTAATTATAAAAGTTAGGTAGTAATATATATAATATAGTATATAATAAAGTTATAATTTATTTACTTCTAACTTCTTTTATAACTACTACTATTAATATTAAGGTATTATAAATTAGCTTAAGTTATATCTTAATATATTAATAATAGAAGCTAATATATTTAGTATTAATACTATTAATACTTTATAAGATAACTACTATTAAAGTATAAGTATAATATAAAGAATTAATTACTAATATAATACTATATATTAAATAGTTAATAACTATAATAATAATTAAAGTAAGTCTCTACTAGTTATTCTTTACTATTCTATATATAGTAATACCTTATAATAGACTTTAATTATCTTTAAATATATTATAAGTATATTACTTATAAATTACCTTCTTATATAAGTTTATTATATTAGTTAGTTAAGGACCTTATTAATATCCTATTATATTATACTTCTTTTAAATTATTCTTATACTCTTTATATTTAAAGGTATTTATATTAGCTAACTTTATAATAGATAGTTAAATACTCTTACCGCGCCTCTCTATCCTATTATACTACTAGGGTTATAGCCCTCTCTAGGCCCTATTATCTTTAGTATACTAAGTACCTAGGTTTAAACCCTAGGTTACTATATAACCGCGAGATAGGTAGGGCCTATTAGAAGTATTATAGCCTTTATAAAAAGTATAAATTAATTTATAATAAGATTTAAATATATTTTACTTATAATATACTAATATATTATAAGTCCCCCTTACCTTTTATACCTATATATCTAGCCTCCTTATCCGCGGCCCTATTATTATACTTTAATATAAAAAGTCTCCTTACTATATTACCTTTATAATATATATTACTGCCTTTACCTTTAAGGTAGAAGTAGTAATTTATTTAAGGGAGTATAATAAAATACTTTTATATAAGTTATAAACCTCTAAGGAATTATTATACTTTAAGGTAAAGGTAGGTAGTTATATAACTATTACCCTTAAGGTATCTTAGATATAATAAGATAGTAGGTAAGTCCTTTTATTATATACTTCTTATAATATATATTAATACTTTTATAAGAGGGGTTAATTACCCTTATTATAATAGAGGTTAATAAGGATTTAAAGGAGGTAAGTATATTATTAAAGATTATACTATCTTTATATAAGTTAATTATATCTTAAGAGGAGGATAATAATAATAGTAATAAGGGGGAGATAGAGGAGATAAAGGAGGATATAAAGGAGGAGGAGGCCCCTACCTTTATTATTATTATATTACTTGCCCCTACTCCTATTAGCCCTAACTACCCTTTTTATAATAGTAGTACCGCTAGTACCGCGCCCTCTACTTATCCTTATTATATTACTTACCTCCTTTATACCCTTTATACTCCTTATACTCTCTCTATTATACTTATTTATACGCCTACTTTACTCCCCCTTAATAGAGATACTATCTTATCTAGTAGCTTATCTTTTTTTTAGGCTATAACCTATTATAATATATTCCCCTTATAAGACCTTAATATTATACCTTTAAGTAAAGATTCTTTTTTTTAAGTTATAAAGATCTTCCCCTTAATTAGTTCTTTTTTTATATACTTCTTTATTAAAATCTCTATTATATAAATATAACTTATAACTTACCTTATATACCTTAACTTTATACTTAAATAATTTTATTATAATAATTATATATAAGTATTTTACTTATAATACCTCTTTATTATATATATATTATTATATTCCCTTTATAAGTCTTTTATATTTATATCCTTAATAAATATCTATTAATTATATTCTATTTTATAACTAGACTACTTAATTAAGTAGTACTAAATACCTTTACTTCTTATCCTATCTAAGATTTATTCTACCTTATAATATTCTTTACTATTAATAAGTTCTAGAGGAGGTATAAATAGTTACTTACCTTTATTAAGATAGCTCTAATATAGTTTTAATAAGGAAATATAAAATATAAGATAAATTCTTTATACTATTAAAAGACTTAAATAGTACGCTTAATATCTAATTATATCTACTACTTTAAAGGGACTAATATACTTATATAATAGCTTTTAATTTAATCTTTTCTACTTTAAATTCTTTATAATTAATATTACTAGTTCTCCTATTATATAAGACTTTAAGATATAAAGTTTATTATAAAACTTTATAACTTATACTTAAATAGTCTATTATTAATCTACTAGTATAACTCTTACTTTTAAAAGGTTTTTTATATAGTCTTTAATTATAAGTACTCCTCCTTCTAAAAAGTTATCTCTAACTTTATCTTCTATATATAGATTATATCTATATATTATATAAAATAGTAAATAACCTAGTATAATATAAATACTATTATAATATATAAATTTAGCTATTAAGAGTAATACTACTTAATTATCTTATTCTTTATTTAAAAATACCCTAAGGTAATACTCTAATATTTAGTTCTAGTATTTAATCTATCTATCTATTTATAAATAGAAGGTAGTACTTAGTTATCTCTTTATTTTTATATAATAGTAGACTTCTAATTAATAGGTACTTATAAATAAAGATCTTTAATCTAATATAATACCTATTAATAAACTATATTATAATATTATATTTTTAAATAAAATCTTAGCTAATTTAATAATAATATAAGTACTCTTAGCTAGAAGGTATTAAACTATCTTTATATACCTATTAATAACTATAAAAATAGAATTATATATAGAATTTTTATATTTATTAGGTATTAAGCCTATAATAAAATTTATAGAAAGTTCTTCCTAAGGCCTATTAAGTTATAATAAGGATATTATATTATTATAAGATCTATATCTAAGAGCTTTTACCCTTTAATATATTTTATAAGTTTAGATATATAGCTTAATATCTACTAATATTCTACTCTAATAATACTTATATTAGAGTAACTCTAAGGTTTTTTATAACTTAAAATAACTTATTAAAGTATTATTATAATACCTTATAATAATTTCTATATATAATACTAAATTATCTAGTATATAAAGTACTCCTTTAAATCTTAATAATCCTATTAAATTAACCTTCTAAGGCTATTTAATAGTA
>JAABUV010000839.1_pt1 | contig 46109 bp, 38 predicted proteins | sample 5559971 | NCBI WGS metagenome assembly JAABUV01 (sample SAMN10711881, study PRJNA513362) | rock metagenome | isolation source: Antarctica rocks | place: Antarctica: Victoria Land, Knobhead nord | collected 2015-12-19 | reverse complement strand
CAGGTCCTCCCGGGTGATCTTGATCGGTGCTGCCATGCTGACCCCCGCACATCCGGTGCAGAGCACACCGAATCACGTCAGCGCCAGCTTGGGAATCCCGAGAGTCACTCGACCAAGCCGGGCGTATAATCCTAAGAAATTTTCCTCCACTGAAAGGTGCTGTACTAACTGCAATTAAAAAAGCGAAAGGGCTAGATAGCCTTCCTGCTAAAATGCTTGAAGGAAAAAACATACTTGATCGGCTAGATTGCGTGATTGATTGGGTGAAAGAGGTAGGAGATTCTGTTCGTAAATTCCATTCGTTTGCGCTTGAGCCGGTAACACACTGGTATCATATACTTGTATCCGTGACAGAACGCATAATTACGTCCACCGGTGCGATCCGCCTCCTTCTTGCTCAAGGAATGAATCTTGAAGCCGCAGCTATAGTTCGATTGATATACGAAATGGCTTTGACATTTCATTTAAACTGGCTGGCGCCAGAATTTACTGGTAACTACCTCAAAGTTGTTGCAGAAGTTGGTCCTAATGGCTGGAAAAAGATAGTTGATATGATTTCATCAGATGTATCCACCAGCGCCAGCGTGGAAATGAGGCAACTTTGGGTTGATGGTCATAGAAGGATGGGAGAAATTTGTTTTTCTCCAAATCAGAAGGCTAATTTATCACCAATCGGTGCCATGCACGACAGAATTTATCCCTTCCTATCAGGAATTGCTCATCAAGACTTCGGTGCACTTACCGACTTGACGGCTAGACTAGATAATCCCTGGGCAGAGTCTAACAATGGTTTAAACATAGACACGCTAGAGTTAGTCACCAACGTCAGCGCGTCATCAATCCTTTTTCTAATGAGTAATGATATTGGATTTCCAAAAAAGCAATCTAGTGAATAATGCCTTGTATTGCAACGTAAACCAGGATCGATTTATTTAGATATCTGTTACGAAGTGAGTAATTACGGTTACGATAGTAAAATTAGCCATGTCCATATTATACCAGCGGCCATAAGTCTTGACCTGTCAGGCAAGAAAGGCCAGGGGCTCTGCCCCCCTGCTTCAAGACGGGGACCCCGCCAAGGGCTCGCCCTTGAAACCCTTTACTCAAGCAAGGCCGGTCTAGGGGCGGCTCGCCCCTGGCGGGTCTGGGCAGAGCCCAGCCTTGCTTTCTTCGACAGGTCAAAACTTACGTCCGCTGGTATTGTTCAGAATGATACACGCACCAGCAACGCCGCCAGCGCCACGATCGGCACCAGCATCTGCACCGGCCGCAGCCGCGCGAAATAGCGCGGGACCTCGCGCCGCCGCGCCGCGACCGGGTCGAGCACCGCCATCGTCGCGAACCCCGCAATCTGCAATCCCAGAGCCACCACCAGCCAGGGCAACAGCAGCGACCCCACGCCGAGCACGAACAGCCATAGCATCGCGGCAAGCTGCGCCAGCGTCGGCCCACCCTCCTGGCGGAAGCTCAGCCCGCGCCGCACCCCGGCCAGGAAACACACCACCCCGCCCGCCCAGGCCGAGGTGAGGTCCGCAACCATCCCGTCGCCATCGGCAAGGACCCACGCCGCTACGCTGCCCGCCACGACCGGCACCATGGCAGCATACGCCAGCACGAAGCTCTCCCAGGGTGCGCGGCCCTTCGGGTCTTCCGTGCCGTCGCTCGGACGGATCGATGCGATGTCGCTCATCGCTCACAAACGACGGAGGCGGGAAAAGCGTTCCCACGGAAGCTGCCAGAGCCACAGCCGGGCGATGCTGCCTGGCGCGCCGCCTTTGCCCAAAGCGCGAGCGGGAAAGGAAACAAGCTTAAGGCTCCGCCTCAAACTCCGCCAAAGGCTCGCCTTTGAAGTCCATGATTTAAGCAGGCGGTTTCCAGCGCAGCCGATCGATGCGTCCGCAGGCAGAGCCTCTGGCCCCGCCTGCGGACGCGGCAGGCCCGCCCGCCCGCCCGTCCTCAGCTGTAGTTGCGCAGCAGCCCGACCAGCCGCCCCTGCACCTTGACCCGCTCGCCCGGGTAGATCTGCGTCTCGTGCTTGATGTTCGCCGGCTCCAGCGCGATCGAGCTGCCGCGCCGCCGCAGCCGCTTGAGCGTCACCTGCTCCTCGTTGACCAGCGCCACCACGATCTGCCCAGTCTCCGCGGCCTCGCCCCTGCGGATGATCACCGTGTCGCCGCTCAGGATGCCGGCGTCGATCATCGAGTCGCCGTCGACCTCGAGCGCGAAATGCTCGCCCGCGCCCAGCAGCGCCAGCGGCACCTCGATCTGCCGTCCGTTGTCGCGCAGGGCCTCGATCGGCATGCCAGCCGCGATCTTGCCGTAGAGCGGAAGCTGCACCGCAGCCACCCCGTTCGCCGCCCGCACGCCCTGCAGACGCGCGCTGAAATCGCCGCGGATCACGTTGGGCGCGAACGGCTGCGCCGCCTCGGCGTCGTCCATCACGTCCACGACCTCGGCCACCACAGGCTGCCTGCTCGCCGCAGCCCCCGACATCATCGCCTCCGGCCGTCGCACCACCTCCAGCGCCCGTGCCCTGTGATGCCGCCGCTTGAGGAAGCCGCGCTCCTCGAGGGCCGAGATCAGGCGATGGATGCCCGACTTGGAGCGCAGCTGCAGTGCCTCCTTCATCTCCTCGAACGAGGGCGAAAACCCCGTGCGCGTCAGGTGATCGTCGATGAAGCTCAGCAACTCGTGCTGCTTGCGCGTCAGCATGGCAATGCCCCAGTCCAAACAGCCCGGGCCCCTGGCCGGAACGGGGCGCTCGGAACAAAATAGAAACTAGGCTCCGTTCTAGATAAGTTCACTGTGCCGCGTCAAGCAGGACCATGGCGTGAGCGGGCCGGCGCGGGAAGCAGGCAAGGTTGAGGCTCTGCCTCAAACTCCGCCAAAGGCAAGCCTTTGGAATCCGCTTGTTTAAGCAGATGGGTTTCCAAAGGCCTCAGGCCTTTGGCTGGTCCGGGCAGAGCCCGGCCTTGCTGGCTGCCTTGCCTCTACAACCCCAGCCCGTCGAGCCGGATCACCTCCGCCTCTGCCCCCGCCTCCAGCGCCGGCGCATGCGGCGCCCGCACCAGCAGCGCGTCCGCCCGCGCCAGCGCCGCCAGCATCGCCGAATCCTGCACCGCGAACGGCGTGACCGTCAGCCCGTCCGCACCGTCCTCCAGCGAGGCGCGCAGGTGGTCCGCCCGGTGATCGTTCGCCCGCACCGCCACGCCCAGCCGCGCCCGCGCCACCGGCGGCCCGCCTGCAGCACCCCCCAGCAGCACCCGCAGCGCCGGCAGCAGGAACAGCACGCTGCACACCAGCGACGACACCGGGTTCCCAGGCAGGCCCAGCACCGCGACGTCCCCGAGCCGCCCCGACATCAGCGGCTTGCCCGGCCGCATCGCCACCCGCCAGAACCCGGTCCGCATCCCCCGCGCGCTCAGCGCCGCGTGCACCAGGTCGTGGTCCCCCACGCTCGCCCCTCCGATCGTGACCAGCAGATCGTGCCCCGCCACGCTGTCCGCCGCCGCCTCCAGCGACGCCCGGTCGTCGCGCGCCACCGGCAGCAGCACCGGCTCCCCGCCCGCCGCCCGCACCAGCGCCGCGATCGCGTGGCTGTTCGACGACACGATCCCGCCGCGCCCGACCGGCTCGCCCGGCATGCTGATCTCGTCCCCCGTCGCCAGGATCGCCACCCGCGGCCGCCGGTGCACCGCCAGCCACGGATGGTCCGCCGCCGCCGCCAGCCCCACGTCGCGCGCCCCCAGACGCTGCCCCCGCCGCAGCACCACGTCGCCCGCCGCGAAATCCTGCCCCGCCCGCCGGATGTGCCGTGCCGCCTCCGCCGCCTCGTCCACCCGCACGCTCCCGCCCTCGCGCGTCGCGTCCTCCTGCAGCAGCACGGTGTCCGCCCCTGCCGGCACCACGCTCCCCGTGAACAGCCGCACCGCCTCGCCCGCGTCAACCGTGCCCGCCCACGGATGCCCCGCCGGCGCCTCGCCTACCACGCGCAGCACCGCGCCCGCGTGCCCGTCCGCGGCTCGCAGCGCATATCCGTCCATCGCCGACACGTCGTCCGGCGGGCTGGTGCGCCGCGCCACCACATCCTGCGCCAGCACCCGCCCCCAGCCCTCGCTCAGCGCCACCAGCTCCGCCGGCGTGGCCCGCAAGCCGTCCAGCACCGCCGCCCGCGCCGCCTCGACCGAAATCAGCCCACCATCCGCCACCGCGCCCCTCCCGGGTCATGCCGAAGACCCTTGGATGCGGCCAGCCAGGCAGGCAAGCAAGGTTGAGGCGCTGCCTCAAACTCCGCCAAAGGCAAGCCTTTGGAATCCATTGCTTAAGAAGGGGGTTTCCGAAGGCCCCGTGTTTGAAGGAGGGGCCTTTGGAAGGTCTGGGCAGAGCCCAGCCTTGCTGTCTTCCTTGACCAGCGCCCGCTGGCCTCAGTCCTGGCGGAACGCCCCGGACTTGCCCCCGTCCTTGTGCACCACCCGCAGCCCGTCGACGCGCATCGCCCGGTCCACCGCCTTGAGCATGTCGTAGACCGTCAGCGCCGCCACCGAGGCTGCGGTCAGCGCCTCCATCTCCACCCCGGTCCGCCCCGTCGTGCGCACCGTGGCAGCGACCTCCACCCCGCACCCGCCGGCGTCCTCCACCGCCGCCAGCTCCAGCGTCACCGCGCTGATCGGCAGCGGGTGGCACAGCGGGATCAGCTCCGCCGTCCGCTTGGCCGCCATGATCCCCGCCAGCCGCGCCGTCCCCAGCACGTCGCCCTTCGCCGCCGCCCCCCCCCGCACCAGGCGCAGCGTCGCGGCCGCCATCGACACCCGCGCCCGCGCCGTGGCCGTGCGCGCGGTCTCCGGCTTGCCCGAAACGTCGACCATCACCGCGCGCCCCTGCGCGTCGAAATGCGTGAGCGTGCCCTCCACCGTGCCGCCCGCCGCCGTGCCGCCCGACACCACGTCGCCCGGCGCTGTCCCGCCCGGCACCGTGCCGCCAGCCGCCGCGTCGCGTAACCCTGCCTCGCCCCCGGCCGCCGGTCCGCCCCGCCCCGCATCGCCCGATCCGGCCGGCACCCGCACCCGCCCGACCGCCTCGCCCGACACGCCACCCCCGAGCGCCACGCCCCCGTGCGCCACCTCCGCGCCAGGGTCCGTGCCGGCGTCCGCCTCCGCCCCGGCCCCTGCGCCCGCACCGCCTACCGCCACGCCCGCCACCGCCCCGCCCGCAGCCCCCGCCACCCCCGCCGGCAGCAGCCCGCCGATCGGCGGCAGCGCCCTCTCGATCACGCCGCCACCCCCAGCAGCGCCCGAGCCGCCCCCGCCACGTCCGCCTGCCGCAGCAGACTCTCCCCCACCAGGAAGCACCGCGCCCCCACCCGCGACAGCCGCTCGACGTCCGCGCGCCCGGAAATCCCGCTCTCCGCCACCAGAATCCGCCCCGCCGGCACCCGCGCCGCCAGCGCCTCCGTGGTCGCCAGGTCCGTCCGCAGCGTCCGCAGGTTCCGGTTGTTCACCCCGATCAGCGTCGTGCGCAGCCGCAGCGCCCGCTCCAGCTCCGCCCCGTCATGCACCTCGGCGAGCACGTCCATCCCCGCCGCCGCCGCCGCCGCCTCCAGCTCCGCCGCCTGCGCGTCCGACAGCGCCGCCAGGATCAGCAGCACGCAGTCCACCCCCATCGCCCGGCTCTCCAGCACCTGCCACGGATCGACCATGAAGTCCTTGCGCAGCACCGGCAGCCCCACCGCGCCGCGCGCCGCCGCCAGGTGCGCCTCGTCGCCCCCGAAGAACGGCCCGTCCGTCAGCACCGACAGGCACGCCGCCCCCGCCGCCGCATAGTCCCGCGCCAGCGCCGCGGGATCGAACACCGCGCGGATCATCCCTCCCGACGGCGACCTCTGCTTGATCTCCGCGATCAGCCCGATCCCGAGCGGCGCCGCCCCGCCCGCCGCCGCCCCGCCCGCCGCCGCCCCGCCTGCCGCCGCCACGTCCCCCGCCGTCCCGCCGGCGACCACGTTCCCCGACACCGTCAGCCCCGCCGCCGCCAGCAACGCGAGCGCGAACCCCCGCGGCGCGCCCTGCGCCACCGCCCTCTCGCGCAGCGCCGCAGCGCCCGCCGCGACCTTGCGCCGCGCCACCTCCGCCCGCGTCTCCGTGCAGATCCGCGCCAGCGCGTCCGGCATCGCCTCGCCCATGTCCCGCCATCCCCAAAAGCAGCAAGCAAGTCCGGGCCCTGCCCTGACCCGCCAAAGGCCCGAGGCCTTCGGAAACCCCTATGCCAGCGGCCCCTGGGAGTGACCGGGCAGGCAGGCAAGGCCAGAGGCTCTGCCTCAACCTTGCTTGCCTCACGCCGTCTCCCGCCGCAACGCCTCCAGCGCCCCGAGCGCCCGCCCGTCGTCGATCGCCGCCGCTGCCGCCGCCACGCCCTCGCGCAACCCCTCGACCCGCCCCGCCATCACCAGCGCCGCCGCCGCGTTCAGCAGGACCGTGTCCCGGTACGCCCCCGCCTCGCCCCCCAGCACCCTCAGCAGCGCCGCCGCGTTCTGGCCCGCGTCCCCGCCCGCGATCGCCGACAGCGGGGCAGGGGCCAGCCCCGCATCCTCCGGCCGCACCACGAACGCACGGCACGCCCCGTCCCGCCACTCCACCACCTCGGTCGCCCCCGCCAGCGTCAGCTCGTCCAGCCCCTGCCCGTGGACCACCCACGCCCGCTCCGCGCCCAGCCGCCCCAGCACCTCCGCCACCGGCCTGAGCCAGCGCGACGCGAACACCCCCACGAGCTGCCGCGTCACCCCCGCCGGGTTCGCCAGCGGCCCCAGCAGGTTGAAGATCGTCCGCGTCCCCAGCGCCCGCCGCGCCTCCGCCGCATGCCCCATCCCCGCGTGGTGCGCCGGCGCGAACAGGAACGCGACCCCCGCCCGCGCCAGCACCCCCGCCACCCGCTCCGGCACCACCTCCAGCCCCACCCCCAGCGCCGCCAGCACGTCCGCCCCCCCGGACCGCGACGACAGCGCCCGGTTGCCGTGCTTGGCCACCACCACCCCGCACCCCGCCACCACCAGCGCCACCGCGGTGGAAATGTTCAGCGTCCCCGCCGCGTCCCCCCCCGTCCCGCACACGTCGATCGCCCCGGCCGGCGCCTCCACCCGCACCATCCGCGCCCGCAGCGCCGCCACCGCCCCCGCCAGCTCCGCCTCCGTCTCGCCGCGCACCCGCAGCGCCATCAGCAGCCCCGCCAGCGCCACGCTCCCCGCATGGCCGTCCAGGATCACCCCGAACACCGCCTCCGCCTCGGCGGCACCCAGCGTCTCGCCGGAGGCCAGGCGTGCGAAAAGCGAGGCAGGAAGGCCAGGGCTCTGCCCTGAACCCGCCAGGGGCAGCGCCCCTGGACCGGCGCTCATAAGGCTCAGGCCACCTGCGAGGCGGCGTCGTTGCGGCCGCGCGCGATCGCCAGGAAGTTCGCCAGGATCTCGTGCCCGTGCTCCGACGCGATGCTCTCCGGGTGGAACTGCACGCCGAACACCGGGAAGTCGCGGTGCCGCAGCCCCATCAGCACCCCGTCGCGCGTGTGCGCCGTCGCCGCCAGCACCCCCGGCAGCGACTCCTCCCGCACCACCAGCGAGTGGTACCGCGTCGCCTGGAACGGCGAGGGCAGCCCCGCGAACACGTCACTCCCCGCGTGCACCACCTCGCTCAGCTTGCCGTGCATCGGCGACGGCGCCCGCTCCACCACCCCCCCGAACGCCTGCCCGATCGCCTGGTGCCCCAGGCACACTCCCAGCAGCGGCACCCGCCCCGCCGCCGCCGCGATCAGCTCCAGACAGATCCCCGCCTGCTCCGGCGCGCACGGACCCGGCGACAGCACGATCGCCTCCGGCGCCAGCGCCATCGCCTCCTCCGCGCTCAGCGCGTCGTTGCGCCGCACATCGCACTCCGCCCCGAGATCGCCGAGGAAGTGCACGAGGTTGAACGTGAAGCTGTCGTAGTTGTCGATGAGGAGGATCATGGGGCAAGCTTGGGGACGGCACGGGGCGGGGTCAACGAGGCAGGGGCGTGTTTAGGGGATTGTCGGCTCAAGCTCATTCACGGTAGGCTGTTACTGAGCCCAAACGGTCGATCGCAACTTGATATAAGGAATTTCAAAATTCATCCTCGAATTATAGTTGGGGTAATCTTGACCATTATGGCAGTTAATGGCAGAGCTTTGGCAGAAAATTGTAGCGATTACAACACTCCGCAACGTGTCCTTGCTGGGATGAAAAGCACTGATGAGATTGTTAAGATGGATGCACAATCTTGCGGATTTAAGAGCGAGGATAAAACAACTCGTGGAGTAGTAGTCAAATCTATTATCAGTGGGCTAAATCAATTCATATTCAATTTGGAACCTCCAGAAGATGACCTTAATCAAGCGCAAGACATTCAAAAAATGCCTACCTTTGCGACATCTAGTGTAAAATGGGCAGACGACGGTAGGATATTTACAGGTACTATGGTAGGTGGTGGTGAAATACGAGGTCAATCATTATCAGAGAGCCTAAGTTTAAACTTCTATGCCATGAGATTGCACCCACTAAAATCAGGCACGCAGGGGGATTTGCTTAGCTGTTCTGCGATTTTGGGGATTAATGTAAAAACAGGTCGTATTGAGGGACCCCTCCACTGCGTAGGTCTTCAAGATCAGTATATCTTAGTGTTAGCTTCGTAAAATGTTGGTAGAGACTTACAAACTAATTTCCTGTAGCATTTTGTTTACTGCATCATAACAGGCCAATTTTTGTAATTCATTTGGTTCAGCTTGACTCTTTCCAGTTGCGTGGCCCTCAAATTTATTCTGAAAAACCAGTACTCGGGTGCCAGACCTAATGCTTGCTTCAATGACGCAGCTTCCTATGCCATATTGCACATTTAAATAAGGAGGTCTCGCGAAAACAATTTTTGTGATGCTTCCGTCAATCTTACCTTTATATTGATCGTGTCCTAGAACATCCTTTAAATATGCAGTCATATAGTTTTCTTGCTCACTTGATTCAGTGTTATGTACAATAGAATAATATGTATAAATTTGTTTATTAGGCAACAAGTTGGATAGGTTAGCTGAATTGATCGATGCTACAGGATGGCTTTCCCCTACCAAATCAGAACGCTTATTTTGCACAGTATGATCAGCGATAGCATAGCGAGTTTGTATGACTCCCGCTGTTGTGCCAATAACACTAAAAAAATTGTAATGGAAGCAATAATGAGTTCATGTGGCTTTTCACGAGCCCAATCCTTAAATCTTTTTGCCATTTTCCTCTTACTTCGCCGCCAAACACCTTTTTCTCTGCCCCGAATAGCGCCCGCGATTTATGCCGTGTCTCTTTGAAGTTCCGTCAGCGTACTGTTCGAGACCATGCTATTCCCTTCCCGCCCGGGCATCATGCCGTCCTCCATAACCGGCGTCCGCAACCCGATGTACGTGTCCGTCATTCTCCTGCGCAGAGTCTCTCCGCATGTGCACTTACAACTCCAGTCGTGCAACAACGAAATGCAGGCAGCATCTTCGCCGCAGCTTTGTCACCCGCCTCCCAGCCTGCAAAGCAACTCCCCAACCTCAACCGCCCCACTCACCAATTCCTCCAACCTAAACGGACAAACTTCCGGCAACGCCAACACCTCACGCGCACCCTCCGCCTCGCTCCGCACCCGGCGCAGCGCCGCCCGGTAAAGCTCCCCCACATCTACCCGCTGCCGCATCGACGGCGTGAACCGATCCTGCGCGTCGTCGAGGAACCCCAGCATCTCCTCCCGCCACTGCGCCGCCGCCGGGCTGTCCGGCCACACCCGTAGCCTGAGCAGCCGCACCATCGCCTGCCGCAGCAGACTCCGGCACGACTGAAGCTCTGACAGCCCCACGTCGGCCACTTCCTCGATCACGTGCGCCCAGTCCACCGCCTCGTCCAACCGCTCGCCCGCCGCGAGCCGGCGTAGCAGCCCCGCCTGTCGCTCCGCCCAGGCCAGCGCATCCCGCTCATACAACCCGTCCGGCATGATCCCATCCCCTACGCAGTCCCGAGTCTACCCCACCCTCTCGCCCTGCGGCACGCCCCAAGTAATGGTTTCCAAAGGCGAGCCTTTGGCGGAGTTTGAGGCAGGGCCTCAACCTTCCTTCGCCTCCGCCGCCTCACTCCGCCGCGAACCGCACCGCCTCCTCGGCCGCCCGGAACAATGTGTTCCAGCCTGTCACTCGCGATCCAGCTTGGCCACCAATTCCATCACGTCAGGCCGGACCGCCAAAAGGTCGTCCAGCACGAAGGGGCACGCCTCGGGCGGGGAAATCGCCCCGTCCCTGTCCCTGGCCTTCATTCGGTAGAGGGCATCCACGTAGAGGTCGGCCAGGTCGATCCTCTGGCGCATGGAAGGGCTGAACACGTCCCGCGCCTCCGTGAGGAAGCCAGCCACCTCGCCCTGCCAGTGCTCCACGGCCTGGCTGTCCGGCGCGGCGTGCAGCTTGAGCAGATGCACCAGCGCCTGGCGCAGCAGGCTCCGGCACGCCCGCAACTCCGACAGGCCCACGTCGGCCACCTCCTCGATCACGTGCGCCCAGTCCACGGCGTCGTTCACAAGCTCCCCCGCCGCCACCCGCCGCAGCAACGCGGCCTGCCGCTCGGCCCACGCCAGCGCATCGCGTTCGTACAGCCCGTCCGGCATAGACCGCCTCCCGCTCGCCCCACCCAAACCTTAGACCCGCCTCCACCCCCGCGTCGCGCACCGCCCAAGTCGAGGTTTCCAAAGGCGAGCCTTTGGCGGAGTTTGAGGCAGCGCCTCAACCTTCCTTCCTCCTGCCCGAGCGCCCCCTCACTCCGCCGCGAACCGCACCGCCTCTTCCGCCGCCCGGAACAGCGCCCGCGACTTCTGCCGCGTCTCCTCGAACTCCCCCGCGGGCGTGCTGTCCGCGACCACGCCGCCCCCGGCCTGCACGTGCATCACCCCGTCCTTGACCACCGCCGTGCGCAGCCCGATGCACGTGTCCATCGTCCCGTCCGGGGCAAAATACCCGATGCACCCCGCGTAGATCCCCCGCCTGACCGGCTCCAGCTCCTCGATGATCTGCATCGCCCGGATCTTCGGCGCCCCCGTCAACGTGCCCGCCGGGAACCCCGCCACCAGCGCCTCGACCGCATCGACCCCCGGCCGAACCTGCCCCTCGACGGTCGAGGAGATGTGCATGACGTGGCTGAACCGCTCGACGGCAAAACTCTGCGTCACCCGCACCGTCCCGATCTTCGCGACCCTGCCAACGTCGTTGCGCCCGAGATCGACCAGCATCAGGTGCTCCGCCCGCTCCTTCGGATCGCTCAGCAGGTCCGCCTCCAGGGCCGCATCCTCCTCCGGCGTCTCCCCCCGCGGCCGCGTGCCCGCCAGCGGCCGGATCGTCACCACCCCGTCGCGTAGCCGCACCAGCACCTCCGGCGATGCCCCCACCACCGCGAACTCCCCGAAATCCAAGAAGGACAGGAACGGCGCCGGATTGATCCGCCGCAGCGCCCGGTACAGGGAGAACGGCGGCAGCGCGAACGGCACCGAGAACCGCTGGCTCGGCACCGCCTGGAACACGTCGCCGGCGGCGATGTACTCCTGCATCCGCACGACCATCGCCTCGAACTGCGCCCGGCTCATGTTCGACCGAGGCTCCGGCTGCTTCGGCAGCACGACCGCCGGCGCCGCCACCGCCATCGGCCGCGCCAGCGCCGCCCGTGCCGCGTCCAGCCGCGCTTCCCCCACCGCCCGCGCCGCCGCGGCGTCCACCCCCGCCTGCGGCCACACCGGCGCGGCCAGCGTCAGCTCGTCCCGCACCGTGTCGAACACCGCGAACAGCGTCGGCCGCAGCATCACCGCCTCCGGCAGCCCCAGCACATCGACGTTCTTCTCCGGCAGCCGCTCCATCTGCCGCACCATGTCGTAGCCGAGATACCCGACCAGCCCTCCGATCATCGGCGGCAGCCCCGCCGGCACGCTGAGCCGCGTCTCCCCCAGCAGCGCCCGCAGCGCCTCCAGCGGCGCTCCACCTTGGGCCACGAACGCGTGCGGCGCCGCCAGCGCGTCCCGGTTGATCTCCGCCCGCCCGTCCCGGCAGCGCCACACCAGGTCCGGCGCCATGCCGATGATCGAGTAGCGCCCCCGCGCCGCACCCCCCTCGACGCTTTCGAGCAAAAAACTGTTCGCCTGCCCGTGCGCCAGCTTGAGGAACGCCGCCACCGGCGTCAGCAGGTCCGACACCAGGCTGCTCCACAGCAGCGCGCCTTGGCCAGCCTCGTATGCCGCCGTGAAATCGTCCGTCATGCCGTGCCCCCAGCAAAGCAAGGCCAGGGCTCTGCCCTGGACCCGCCAGGGCGAGCCGCCCTGGACCGGCCTCCGTTAGAGGGCTCCGGCCCGCAACGCCACTGCCTTCAAAAGCCGGTCCAGGGCAGAGCCCTGGCCTTCCTCGCCCTACGGCTCCCCCGCCACCCGGTCCAGCACCGCCGCGTTGATCCGCGGCTTCGCCTGCGCGCGCAGCGCCGACGCGTAGGTGATCTCCGCGTCGTCCCCCATCCCCCGCGACAGCGCGTCCCGGATCTGCCCGTAGCCGAGCGGGTCCCCCGCCTGCGTCGGCGCCTGCACCGCCTTCAGCACCGCGACGACGAACCCGCCGCCCGCCTCCCCGGCGCCATCCTCCACCATCGTCGCCTCGCCCGCTTTGAGCGAGAACAGCCCCTGCGCCAGCGCCGCCGGCACCCCCTTGGGCGGCGCCGAGCGCCCGACCGGCGGCGTGGTCGCGACCGGCACGCCCTCCACCGCCGCGGCACCGGTCAGGCCCTGCCCGCCCTGCACCGCCGCCAGCAGCCGCGCCGCCGCCGCCTCCTGCGTGTGCCTGACCTGGTCCGCCCGCCAGTCCGCCAGCACCTGCGCCGCCACCTCCGCGTAAGGCTTCGGGCTCGGCGCGGTGACCGCCTCGACCACCAGCGCGAACGCCGACTGCCCCGGCCCCTGCACCACCTGCGCCGGATCGCCGACCTTCTGCGCGAACGCCTGCTTGATCACCGCCTCGTGCAGCGCCGCGTCGCCCGGCAGCGGCGCCGGCTCGCCCGCGGCCGTGCGCCCCTGCGCGTCCAGCGTGCCCTCGACCGCCGCCGCGCCCAGATCGGCCGGCAGCTCGTCGAGCGACGTCCCCCCCGCCAGCGCGTCCTGCAGCCGGCTCACCCGCCCGTCGACCTGCCCCGCCGCCAGCTCGCGCGCCACCTCCGGCCGCAACGCCTCGCGTGCCTGGGCGAAGCTCTGGTCCACCGCCGGCGTCACCTTCGACACCTTCAGCACCACCCACCCCAGCGACCCCTGCACCGGCCCCACGACCTCGCCCGCCTTCGCCGCGAACACCGCCTGCGCCAGATCGGGCGAGGGGATCTGGTCCGCCGTGCTGTCGTCCAGCGACACCGCCGTCGCTCCGGTCGCGGCGCCCGCCCCGCCCGCGGTGCCCGCAGCACCCGCCCCGCCCGCGGCCCCGGCGCCGCCCGCGCCGCCGGTGCTGCCGACCTGCGTCGCCGCCGCCTGGATGCCCGACCACGCCACCCCGCCCCGCCACAGCGTCGCCAGCGTCTCCGCCCGTCCCTTGTCCGCCGCCGTCACCACGTCGACCGAACGCTTCTCCGCCTGGTGGAACTGCCCCGCCCGCGCGTCGTACGCCGCCTGGAGCTGCGCGTCCGTCACGTCGATCGAGCGCGCCACCGTGTCCGGCGAGATCACCACCGCCTTGATCCGCCGCAGCTCCGGCGTCCGGGTGTCCTCCGGGTGGTTGGCGTACCAGCGCTGCAGCACCGCCTGCGCCGGCGCCGCGGGCACGGGCACCGCCGCGAACGGGAACCGCACCACGTCGGCCACCCGCGTCTCGCCCTCGTAGGCAAAGATGGGCCCGACCAGGCTCGCCGGCGCCGCCACCCCCGCCTTGACCGCCTCGATCAGCTCGCGCTGCGTCATGTCGTCGCGCATCAGCTGCAGGAACCGCGGCTCGCTCAGCCCCGCCCGCGACAGCGCCGCGTTCATTACCGAGCGGTCGAACGTGCCGCCCGCCCCATGGAACGCCGGGATCGCGAACACCGCGTCGCGCAGCTCGGGGTCCGGCACCGTGAGGTCCATCCGCGCCGCGCGCGCCTGCACCGCCTCCTGCACGATCAGCCGGTTCAGCGTCTGCTGCGCCACCATCCTGCGCAGCCCCGCCGGCACCTGGTCGGGCGAGCCGAACTGGGCGCCCACCTGCTCCAGGTCGTGGCGCACCTGCCGGTCGAAATCCTGCGCCCGGATCGTCCGCCCGTCGACGCTGGCCACGTCGTCGCCACCCACGCCCGAGCCGCCGAACACCCCGGCGATCCCCCACGCGCCCAGCGCCGCCACCATCACCAGGATGAGCAGCCGCGCCGGCCAGGTGTTCATGAAGCCGCGGAGGATGGCGAGCATGGTGCGGGGTCCGGACGCTGGGAAAGGGCGGCGCACCATAGGGAAGGGCAGGGGGCCGCGCCAGCGGCAGGCAGCAAGGTTGAGGCTCTGCCTCAAACTCCGCCAAAGGCAAGCCTTTGGAATCCGATACTTAAGTATAGGATTTCCAAAGGCCTTAGGCCTTTGGCGGGCTTGGGCGTCGCTGCCGAAGGGTCCGACGACCCGCTTGGGTCGTTGGAATGGCAGCGAAGGGAAAGCCCAACCTTGCCTGCGTCCGCCCTGCCGTTCTAACTCCGCCACACCCACCACGGAGCACGCCATGCGCCAGATCATCGCCGCGAACTGGAAGATGAACGGCCTCGCCGGCCCCTCGCAGTCCCTCGCCACAGCCCTGCGCGACGCCGCCCCCTCGCTCGGCTGCGAGCTGATCGTGTGCCCGCCCTTCACCCAGCTCGCCGCCGTGGGCGCCACGCTGCGCGGCAGCGCCGTCTCGCTGGGCGCCCAGGACTGCCACCAGGACGCCGCCGGCCCGCACACCGGCGACATCGCAGCCCCCATGCTGGCGGAGTGCGGCGTGCGCTACGTCATCCTGGGCCACTCGGAGCGCCGCCTGAACCACGGCGAGATCGACGAGACCGTGCGCCAGAAGGCCAAGGCCGCCATGGCCGCCGGCCTGGTGCCCATTGTCTGCGTCGGCGAGTCCGCGGACCAGCGCGCCGGCGGCGAGCACCAGGACACCGTGGGCTGGATGATCGAGGGCTCGCTGCCGGAGGGCTTCGCCGGCATCCTCGCCTACGAGCCGGTCTGGGCGATCGGCAGCGGCCGCGTCGCCACCACCGATGACGTCGCCGAGATGCACGGCTTCATCCGCGGCGAGCTGGCGCGGCAGTTCCCGCAGGCCCCGGTCCCGATCCTCTACGGCGGCTCGGTGAAGCCCGACAACGCCGCCGTGATCCTGGCCGTGCCCGACGTCGGCGGCGCTCTGGTCGGCGGCGCCAGCCTCGACGCCGAGGAGTTCCTGGCGATCGCCCGCGCCGCCGCACCCGGCTGAACACGCCCTGCTGAACGCGCACCGCTGTACGCGCGGGGCCTCGCCGCCGCCGCGGAGAAGCCTCGTCCTGCGACTGCGATGCCCCGGAGGCGAACGCCGGGCCGGGTGCCGGCAGCGGGAAATCCTCGCCGGATGCGAACCTGGGCACGCCCGGCGCCGTTCCGGCCGCATGCGCAGCGTCCCCAAGGTCCCGGTGTCCCCGATGCGACGGCTCGCAGCCGCGCTGTGCTGCGTGCTGATCGCCGGCCCTGCGGCCGCGCAGCCCGCCCAGGACTCCCAGCCCTCCGGCCAGACCCTGCTCAAGAACCTGATGGGCAACAAGAACCAGACCTCGCCCTTCGACAGCCACCCGCAGGCGGAAACCGAGGAACAGCGTCAACACTACGTCCGGAAGAACCCGGACGAGCACTCCGGCAGCAGCTCCACCATGGACACGGACCACCGCTAGGCCGACGGCGCGCCCGCTAGCGCGCCGCGACCCGCGCGGAGGCCGAAGGGTCCCGACGACGCTCGCCCGCAGCGGACCCCCGGGCAGGACACCTGAGCGACGCGCGCCGTGTTCACGCCGGCGTCGCGCCCCACCCTCGCCAAGCCCGCTGCGGCCCCCCACCTTACCCCTTCAGGCAACAGCCGCAGCCGGGGAGCGTCGCCGCCGATGGACCAGGACCTGCACGACCGCCTGACCGGCTGGCGCCGCGACCTGCACCGCCACCCCGAGCTGTCCCTGCACGAGGCCGACACCGCCCGCTTCCTCCAGGCCCGCCTGACCGAGCTCGGCATCCCCTTCGAGTCCGGCATCGGCGGCCACGGCATCGTCGCCACCCTGACGCGCGGCGGGTCGTCGAACAGCGGGTCCAACCGCAGCGTCGGCCTGCGCACCGACATGGACGCCCTGCCAATCCACGAGACCACCGGTACACCGTACGCTTCCGAAACCCCCGGCGTGATGCACGCCTGCGGCCATGACGGCCACATGGCCGGCCTGCTCGGCGCCGCGATCCTGCTGCAGCGCGACCCCGGCTGGACCGGCACCGTGCGCCTCGTGTTCCAGCCCGCCGAGGAGGGGTTCGGCGGCGCCGGCGCCATGCTCGCCGATGGCCTGCTCGACCGCTTCCCGATGGAGCGCATCTTCGGCCTGCACACCTGGCCCGGCCTGCCCGCCGGCACCGTCGCCGTGCACGGCGGCGCCGGCCGGCGTGCGCCTGTGATGGCCGCCGGCACCCGCCTGCGCATCACGCTGGACGGCCACGCCGGCCACGCCGGCCAGCCGCACCTGACCCGCGACCCGATGCTCGGCGCCGCCCACCTGCTGCTCGCGCTGCAATCCGTGGTGTCGCGCAACACCGACCCGCTCGACGCCGCCGTGCTCTCGATCTGCCGCATCGACGGCGGCGACGCCGAGAACCAGATCCCCGACCGCGCCACCCTGCGCGGCACCATGCGCTCGCACGACCCCGCCGTGCACGAGGCGATGACCGCCCGCGTGCGCGCCATCTCCCACGGCATCGCCGCAGCACTCGACCTGCGCGCCTCGTTCGACCTCGACAGCCACGTCACCGCCACCATCAACCATGGCCCTGAAGCCGACCTCGCCGCCGCCGCCGCGACCGCGCTCGGCGCCGAACTGCGCCGCGACCTCGCCCCCAGCATGGCCAGCGAGGATTTCGGCGCCTACCTGGAGCAGCGCCCCGGCGCCTTCGTCTGGGTCGGCAACGGCCCGGCCGAGGGCGGTCGGTCGCTGCACAACTCCGGCTTCGACTTCAACGACGCCATCCTGCCCACCACCGCCGGGTGGCTCGCGGCGGTGGCACGGGCCGCGCTCGCGGGGGAGTAGGCCAGGCCAGCGCCGGGCTCTGCCCGGACCCGCCAGGGGCGAGCCGCCCCTGGACCTGCATTTTCTGGAGTGTGACGCGACGGCCCTGGCGCCTGCTGGTCCGGTGGGTCGGCGGGATCTGGCAGGCATCGATCCCTGCCTCGTCTGCAGGTGCGCGGACACGACGCAGGGCACCATGGTGCACGCTCTCGGGTTCCAGGGGTCGCGAGGCTGGCGGGTCGCCGTTTCTGGCCTGCTGCCGATGGTTCTCGCGGGCCAACGTCTCCACCGCGAGGCGTATCCCAGGGACGCGGCTTCGGGCGGAGTGTCGCTTCCGACGTGCTGCGCAGGCCAGGGGTGTCCTGCACACACACGCCGAGGTTAGTGGCGCGGTTGGTCGAGCGACGCGGTTGGTCGAGCGACATGGCGCAGCGCCGGGTTCAGCATGGCCGCTGCCCCGGCCTTGCGGGGCGGCAGGGGAACCCCTACGCCAGGCATCCACCCAGGAAGGCCGCCGCATGACCGCAGACGAGCTGACCCGCTGGGCGCTGGAGAACGGCTGGCAGATGCTGGCCGGCTCCCCGAGCCTGACCAAGCCATCCTCCCCGAAGGAAGCCATCGTCCGCATGGTGCTCAAGGAAACCGTCGTGAACCTCGAGGCCAAGAAGCCTGCCGGCAAATGGGAGAAGATCAGCGGCGCCCCCTACGGCAAGGTACTGCCCGACGAGGACGGTCGGCCGCAGGGCCTCGGGTTCGAGAAGATACCGTCCTTCTCCATGCTGATGCGGGAGAACAGGGACCGCCAGGTGTTCGCCGCCTTCAAGCCCTGAGGCCGTTCGCGTCGTCTCTTCGCGAGGAAGGCTTACCGAGGCAGGTCCGGGGTCGCTGACCCCGGCGGGTTTCCGCTCCCACGCAAGGTGCAGAGCCCTGGCCTTCCTTCCGCTCTCCTCGGGGCGCGTGCGTCCGCCTCAGGCTGCTCCCGCCTTCTTCGCCTTGGCCGCCTGCTCCGAGCGCGCCTTCCACAGCGCCATGTCCGCGTCTTTGGCGAACATCACGCGCACGCCCTTGCCGCCCTGGCTGACGCGGACCTTGCCGCCGTTGGTCGCCTTGTGGCTGGCCATCCACTCCAGGAACTCCGGGTCCTCGTTGCTGCGGCCCTCGAACTCGAGCACCCCCGCGATCTCTTCCTCTTTCCGGCGCTTGGTCATCGATCATGCCTCCTGGAGGGAACGCGGCGCCCGGGGGCGCCGCGTCGTCCCGCTGTGCGAACAGGCGAGCCGCCTGCATGCGCCAGCATCTACGCCGCCGCGCGCCGTTCGCACAGACGCAACCCCGCGACTGGCACCGCCGCCCGGCCCGAGGACGCCCGTTCCGCCGCCTGTCCCGACGCCGCCATCCCACGGCCACCGCCTCCGGTCCGCCCAGCCGCCGGTCCGTCTCGCCGTCGGCCCGCCCCGCCGTCGGTCCGCCTCGCCGCCGCCCACCCAGCCGTCGCCCGGCCGCTCCCTACCCGGGTGCCACCCGGTCCAGCGGATCGAGCAGCCCGGTGGCCGCCAGCTCCGCCACCCCGATCTCCACGCGCGGCGCCGCGAGCAGCGCCGCCACGTCGGCCCGGGTCCGCGCCATCCGCGCCTGCCACGTGCCGGCCAGCACCGCCCGCAACGGCTCGCTGCGCAGCGCCGCCCCCTCCTGCCAGGCCAGGATGTCCGTCCACGTCTCCCGCCGCACGGTCGTCCGCGTCCCGCCCGCCCCAGCCAGACCCGCCCCAGCCAGACCCGCCCCAGCCAGACCCGGCCCAGCCAGACCCGGCCCTGTCGGGCCCGGCCCCGCGATGCCCTGCTCCGGTCCCTCCGGCCGCGGGCTCGCCAGCGTGGCGTCGTAGAGCAGCCGCACCCGACGGTCGTCCGGCACCGCCACCAGCCGCAGCGACAGGTGCCGCGGCCCCGGGCCGTGCCAGTCCCAGCTTTCCACGCCCAGGATGCGCATCTGCGTGCCGTCCCACCCCGCCAGCACCGCCAGCACCTGCCCCGACGCCAGCGCCACCCCCGCCGCCACCACCTGACGCCCCGCCAGCGGCAGCGACGCCACCCGATCCGGCGCGCCCGGCAGCAGCAGCGATCCCGCCTCCAGCACGAGCCGGCTGCCCAGGCCCTCGGCCCGCAGCACCGCCGCGTCCGCCGCGCCCCCGGGCCGCAGCCGCACCGTCGCGGCGATCTCGCGCCCCGCCACCGCCCCGCCCGGGCCCGCCGCCCCGCCGGTGCCCGCCGCGCCGGTCCGGCCCGGTGCGGGCGCCGCCACCGCCGGCGCACCGGGCAGCCCCCGCGCCGCCAGCACCCCCGGCAGCGCCAGCACCGGCAGCAGCAGCCCCCGCCGGCTCAACCCGCCCGCAACGCCGCCCCCGATGCCATCCCCGTCCGGGACGCTGCCCTCGCCCGGAGCGCCCGCCCGGCCCGTGCCGCCGCCCGCCGCCCGCCGCGCCATCCCTGCGACCTCCCCTGCCGTGCCAGCCTGCCATCCGCCCGGGTGGACCTGTCAATCCGCGCCGCCCGACGCTACATCCGCCCTGGCCGCCGGCGATGCCGACGACGGGCTGGGCAAACGATTCGGGCGGCTGGGCTGGACGGCGAGGGCGCGATGGACACGGGCATGACCAACTCTGCGGACGCCGCACCGTCCCGGGACGCTTCCCGCAGGCGCCGCGGCGCCGCGCCCGACGCCGCCTCCGCCGCCAAGGCGCAGGCGCGCGCCCAGGCCCGCGCCTGGACCCGCGAGCAGACCAGGCTCGGCCGGCGCACCGCAGCCCCCGCCATCGCCGCCGGCTTCGCCAGCACCCTGCTCGCCATCGCCCAGGCGTTCTGCATCGCCCAGGTGCTCGGCCTCGCCCTGGCCGGCGCGACCCTGCCGCCGGCCGACGCCACCGCCCTGTCGCTGCGCGCCGCCCCGTGGCTGGCAGGCTTCGCGGTGCTGGCCCTCGGCCGCGCCGTGCTCCTGCTCGCCGCCGAGCGCGCCGCCTTCGCCGCCGGCGCCGCCGCCCGCCGCCGCCTGCGCACCGACGCCCTGTCGCGCCTGCTGCAGGCCGGCCCGTCGCTCCTGCGCCTCCGCCCCTCAGGCGAGCTGACCGCCGCCGTGGTCGACCGCATCGAGGCGCTCGACGGCCTGTTCTCCCGCTGGGTGCCCGCCGCCACGCTGGCGCTGCTCGCCCCCACCGCGGTCGCCCTGGCGGCCCTGCTCGCCGACCCGTTCGCCGCCCTGGTGCTGATCTGCGCCGGCCTGCTGGTGCCGGTGGCGATGGCGCTGTCCGGCATCGGCGCCGCGAGCGCCTCCAAGCGCCAGTTCCTCGCCCTCGCGCGCCTGCAGGCCCGCTTCCTCGACCGGGTGCGCGGCATCGCCACCATCGTGCTCGCCGGCCGCGCCGAGGACGAGGCGCGCGCCCTGTCCGTCGCCGCCGCCGAGCTGCGGGTCCGCACCATGCGCATCCTGCGCGTCGCCTTCCTGTCTTCCGCCGCACTGGACTGCGCGCTTGCCGCCGCCCTGGTGATCCTGGCGCTGCACGACGGCCACGCCCTGCTGGCGGCATCGGCAACGCCGATCGCGTCACCCGGCGTCCCAGCCCTGGCCGCCCCCGCCCTGGCCCTCGCTACCCTGGCCGTGTCCCACGTCCTGACCCCCGCGACCGCCCTGTTCTGCCTGCTGCTCGCCCCGGAGTTCTTCGCCCCCCTGCGCGTCTTCTCGCTCGCCTACCAGGACCGCCTGCAGGCCGCCGGCGCCGCCGAAATCCTCGCCACCCTGCCGCCGCCCGCCACCGTCCCCGACGGCTCCGCCCCCGCGATCCGCACCGTGGCCGCCCGCGGAGTCGCCGTGGCGTTCGACGACGTGCGCCTGTCCTGGGACCCCGCCCGTCCGCCCTCGCTGGACGGCATGAGCTTCCGCGTGCCCGCCGGCGAGACCCTGGTGCTCGCCGGCCCGTCCGGCGCCGGCAAGTCCACCGTGATCGAGGTGCTGCTCGGCTTCGTCCGTCCGGACTCCGGCCGCGTCCTGCTCAACGGCGCCGCGATCGAGACCATCGTCCCCTCCGCGCTCGCGCGCCTCACCGCCTGGATCGGCCAGAAGCCCGTGCTGTTCGCCGGCACCCTGCGCGAGAACATCGCCTTCGGCCGCCCGGACGCCACCGACGACGAGGTCGAGCAGGCCGCCCGCAACGCCCAGGTCGACGCCTTCGCGCAGACCCTGCCGGACGGCCTCGACACCGTGATCGGCGACGCCGGCTACGGCCTCTCCGGCGGCCAGGCGCAGCGCGTCGCCATCGCCCGCGCCTTCTTGCGCAATGCCCCGCTGCTGCTGCTCGACGAGCCCACCGCCCACCTCGATCCCGCCACCGAGGCCGAGGTCCTCGACAGCCTGCGCCGCCTCGCCGTCGGCCGCACCGTGATCCTCGCCAGCCACTCCGCCGCCGCCCACGGCTTCGGCGGCCGCCGCCTCGACATCCGCGACGGCCGCGCCGCCAGCATCCGCGGCGCGGCATGATGGAAGCAAGCAAGCAAGGCCAGAGGCCCATTGCTCGGAAGCGGGGCCTCTGGACTCCGCCAAAGGCAAGCCTTTGGAGTCCATTCCTTAGGCATGGGGTTTCCAAAGGCCTCAGGCCTTTGGCGGGTCCGGGCAGAGCCCGGCCTTGCTTGCTGGCAGGTGCCACGCCATGACCCCCCTGCTGCGCATCCTCGCGATCTGGCGCGCCCGCACCGGCTGGCTCCTGCTCGGCGTTATAGTTTCGCTGTGCTCCGTCGCCGCCGCCGTCGCGCTGCTGACCCTCTCCGGCGCCTGGATCGGCAACGTGGTCGCCGGCACCCCGCTCGACACGCCCGACGCCCCCGGCTTCGCGGGCCGCGCGCTGACCGGCGCGGCGGCGGCCGGCGGCGGCCTCGCGCTCGCCCTGACCGGCGCCGCCCTGCTGCGCAGCGTCGGCGTCGCTCGCGTCCTCTTGCGCTACGCCGAGCGCCTGCTCACCCACGAGGCGACCTTCCGCGCGCTCGCCGACCTGCGCGTCTGGTTCTTCCGCGGCCTCGCGGCGCGCTCCGCCGGCGGCCTCGGCTTCCGCCGCGCCGGCGACGTGCTGTCCCGCCTGGTCGGCGACGTCGAGGCGCTCGACGGCCTCTACCTGCGCATCCTGGTGCCAGGCTGTGCCGCCATCATGCTGCTGCCGATCCTGGCGGTGCTGTTCGGCCGCCGCGACGCTCTGCTCGCGGGCGAGGTCTGCGCCTGCTTCGGGCTCGCCGCGTTCGTGCTGCCGCTGGTCGCGGCCCGCATGTCCGCGCGCAGCGGCGCCCGCCTCGCCGGGACCGCCTCCGCCCTGCGCGTCGCCTCGCTCGACACCCTGTCCGGCCTGCGCGAGATCCGCGCCTTCGGCGCCGAGGACCGCTCGCTCGCCGCCATCCAGTCCCGCGAGGCCGCGCTGCTCTCCGCTCAGCGCGACATCGCCCGCCGCGGCAGCTACGCCGCGGCGGGCGCGTTCCTGTGCGGCCAGGCCGCCCTGCTGTGCGTGCTTGTCGCCGCCTGGCGCCACCCGCTCTATGCCGTACCCGGCGCCTTCCTCGTGGTCGCCGCGTTCGAGGTCGCCGGCGGCCTCTCCCGCGCCGGCGTGCTCGCCGGCGCCGCCGCCGCGTCCGCCGCCCGCGTGCTCGACGCCGCCGAGGGCCCGCTCGCCGTCCCCGAGCCCGCCATCCCCCAGCCCCTGCCGCCCGGCAGCGCGCTGCGCTTCGACGCCGTCTCCTACCGCTACGCCGCCGACCGCCCCCCCGTGCTCGACGCCCTCACGCTCGACATCCCCGAGGGCGCCCGCGTCGCCGTGCTCGGCCCCTCCGGCGCCGGCAAGTCCACCCTGGCGGCGCTCGCGCTGAAGGTCTGCGTCCCCGACGCCGGCCGCGTCACCCTGGGCGGCGCCGACCTCGCCGACCTCCCCGCCGACGCCGTGCGCTCGCGCCTGTCCTGGCTCGGCCAGACCACGCACCTGTTCGCGGACACCATCCGCGCCAACCTGCTGCTCGCCCGCCCGGCCGCCAGCGACGCCGAGCTGTGGGACGCCCTCGACCAGGCCGAGATCGGCGCCACCGTGCGCGCACTGCCCGGCGGCCTCGACGCCTGGCTCGGCGAGGGCGGCGCCGGGCTGTCGGGCGGGCAGGGGCGCCGCGTCGCCCTGGCCCGCGCCCTGCTGTCGCCCGCCCCCGTGCTCATTCTCGACGAGCCCTGCGCCGGCCTCGACGCCCGGACCGAGCGCGCCTTCCTTGCCACACTCAACGTCGTCGCACCCGGTCGCTCCGTGCTCCTGATCACCCACCGTCTGACCGGCGTGGAGCGGCTGGACCGCATCTACCGGCTGTCGTCAGGACACGCGGTCGCGGCGGCGGCCTGATCCGGGCCGGGTTCAAAAAGAGAAGCAAGCAAGGTTGAGGCTCTGCCTCAGACTCCGCCAAAGGCAAGCCTTTGGAATCCATTTCTTAAAAAGGATTTCTAGTATCCAGTCGAATACTTTACGATATGAAAGAAGAACTTGGTAGCTTGCCTGCCCGTGTTGCTGTCCGGCGCTGCGCGCCCGCCTCCCGCCTTCGCCACGCTCTCCCCATGCGCCGCCTCAGCAGCGCGCCTGTCCCGGAGCGCACGCCCGAGGCGGCGGCGATGGCGCGGGCCTCGGCGGCGCGACTGGACACCCCTGGCTCCCCGGCCGCGGACCTTCCGGTCCCGGCCCGCCCAGCCCCGGTCGCCCCGGGCCTTGTCCGCCCGGCCCCTGGTTCCCGAAGCCCTGCACGGCGCCCGGATGCGCCTGGCCGGCCAGCCCTCCTGGCACGCCGTCGCGGCGCCCGGCAGCCTGCTCGCCCATCCCGGGCCGCCCTTCGCCCGGACCGAAGCGGCCCGGCTCGCCGGCGCCGGACCTGAACCGGTCCGCACCTCCGCCATCCGGCCTCCCGCCCCCCGGTCTTCCACGTTCCAATCCACCGCCAGGCGGCCCGAAGCCGAACCCTGGCCCGCGATCCGCCGGCCGGTCGGGACCGCCACGCTCCACCCCGCCGCGAAACACCCTCTCGCGCTCCGGGCCCGTCCCGGGCTCGTCGCCGACGCGGTGCTCCGGCCCGCCTAGCCCGTCCCGGACGAAAGGCCGCCCCGCCGCCCTGTCCGGGTCCGCCCGGTCGAACCGGCTGCGGTATGCCTCCGGCGGCGGCAGCCCCCGTCCGCCCGGGTGCGCCCGCTCCAGCCGTTCGCGCAGCTCCGGCGGCGCACCGTGCCAGCCGCGCTCGCGGTCGTAGTAGCCCCACCCGCCCAGCCCACCGACGAACACCAGCGGCACCTGCTCGCCTTCGAAAGCCCCGACCGGCACGCCCTCGACGTAGCTCAGCCCGTCCGGCCCGGCATACGGCCCGCCCGGCGGCGGACCCGACCCATATCCGGGCGCCTCCACACCAGGATACCCCTGTGCGCCGCCTGCCGCAGGATACCCGTATCCCTGCCCGGTGACGCCGGAATACCCGTATCCCGCCGCGCCGGAGTCGCCGTCCGACGACGGCACGCATCCGCCGAGCAGCAGGACGCCCGAACAGGCCCCGGCCAGAAGCACGCATCGGCCACGCATCATGACACTTTTGCTCCCTCGTCAGCAATCCGCCGGCACCCATCCCCGCCAACCGCAGGCCACGTCACGAACGCCACCGTGTCGAGCCGGCCTGCAGAGGCGCGCGGCAGCGAGCAAGGCCGGGCTCTCCCTCCGCCGCCCATTCCAATGGTCCAAGCGGGCCATCGGCCCTTTTGGGCAGCTCCGCCCGGACCCGCCAAAGGTCCCCTCCTTCAAGCATGGGGCCTCTGAAAACCCCTCCCCAAGCAAAGGAGTCCAAGGGCTCGACCTTTGGCGGAATTCGAGGCAGGGCCTTGACCCTGCGCCCTGTGCCTCCGCCCGCGCCGGGCTACCCCGCCACCGAGCCTGCCCGCTGCCGCACCGGCACCCCCGCGCCCGCCAGCCCGGCCTCGCCCACCGTCAGCGCGCCCGGGAATGCCTGGCCCGCGCCGCCGCGCCGGGCCGGCCCCGGGGCGTGCGGCTCGCGCTCCGCCACCATCGCCCTACGGAACTGGCGCAGCTCTCGGCTCGGCTGCACCTCGTCGACCGTGCAGAACAGCCCCCAGCGCCGCGCCAGCCGGCCCAGGCTCGTGCGGCTGCTCCACACCGCCAGCGCCGGCGAGGCCAGCAGCGCCGCCAGCGCCGGCAGCAGCACCGCGGCGTGCCCCGGCCACAGCAGCGCCAGCCCCGCGACCCAGGCCGAGCCCGCCGCAAGGAACGGCCACAGCAGCCGCAGCGCCTCGCCCCAGCCCACGCCACGGTCGCAGCGCGGCTGCGTGCTCCAGCCGACCGAGCGCCCGCCCAGCGTCGCCGCGACGAACTGCGCCGAGACCAGCAGGTTCAGCGGCATCAGCAGCACGGTGAGCGCCTGGTCCAGCGCCACGCCGGCCAGTGCCGCCGCCCGCCCGCCGAACGCCGCCGACTGCCGCCGGCTCGCCAGCACCACCAGCAGCGACGCCAGCCGCGGCAGCACCACCAGCGCCAGCAGCGGCCGCCACGCCTCGGCCGCGAGGTGGCGCGCCGCCGTCGCCGGCGCCAGGCTGAGCAGCACCGCGAACAGCACCCACGCCGGGCCCGCCGCGTAGTACGAGATGCCGGCGCCCAGGTGCATCCGCCCCATCAGCCGCAGCCGCGGCCACAGCATCACCCGCACGTGCTGCAGGTTGCCCTGGCACCAGCGACGCTCGCGCGCGGTGTGGTCGATCAGGTTCGGCGGCACCTCCTCGAACGTGTCCGCCAGCGCCGGGTCGAGATGCACCTCCCACCCGGCGGCCTGCATCAGCGCCGCCTCCACCACGTCGTGGCACAGGATCTCCCCGCCGAGCGGCGCGCGCCCCGGCAGCACCGGCAGCGCGCAGTGCTCCAGGAACGGCGCGATGCGGATGATCGCGTTGTGCCCCCAGTAGTTCGCGCCGGCGCCCTGCCACAGCACCGCGCCCTCCGCCCAGAGCGGCGTGTACAGCCGCATCGCGAACTGCGTCATCCGCGCGAACAGCGTCTCCCGGTTCACCGCGTACGGGATGGTCTGGATCATGCCGACGCGCGGCTCGGCCGCCATGCGCGCCATCAGCCGCCCGATCGTGGCGCCGCTGATCAGGCTGTCCGCGTCGAGCACCACCATCAGCGCGTAGGTGTCGCGGCACCGCCCGCAGAACTCCGCGATGTTGCCGGTCTTGCGCCCGGCGTTGCTCGTGCGCCTGCGGTAGTACACCCCCGGATCGCCGAGTGCCGCGAACCGCGCCTCCTCGTCGCGCACCACCGCCGGCGCGGAGCTGTCGCTGAGCACGTGCAGATCCACCGCGTCGAGCCCTGCGTCGCCGAGCGACGCCCGCATCGCGCGCACCGCGGCGAACACCCGCGCCGGGTCCTCGTTGCACACCGGCAGCAGCACCACCGTACGCGGCCCGGCCACCCCGAAGCGCGCCGCCGCCGCCGCGGCGGCCCCCGCCGCGCTGTCCGCCCCGCCATCGGCCGCATCCCCGGGCACGCCATCGGCCACACCTTCGGGCACGCCGAGCAACGGCGCGTCCGGCCACGCCGCCCCACCCGCCGTCCCGGAAGCGGCCTTCGCCCCGCCCTGCGGGCCGACCTGCCGCGCCAGACCGAGCCCGCGCAATCCGCGCAGCCCCAGCCCGAGCAGCGGCGGCACGGCATGCAGCGCCAGCCCCGCCAGCATGGCCATGAACAGCGCCAGCAGCGGCCAGCGCAGCGCGCCCAGCGCCGGCCCGAACGCGTCCGCCGTCCACGCCACGCCGCACAGCGTCAGCACCGCGAGCGGGCCGAGTAGCAGGAACGGCCGGATCAGGACACGGCCCCCCGCGTCACCGGCACCGGGCTGCCCCGTGTCACGCCGCACCCCGCATCGCTCCGGAGAGCGCCGTGCGCGCGCCGGCCGAGCCCAGGAAACGCTCCGCCGCATCCGCCGCGGCGCGCCCCGACCCGCCAGGCCCCGGCTTCCCAGGCCCCGGCTTCCCAGACTCTGGCTCGCCGCTCTCGACCGCCTCGCCCGCCGCCAGCGCCCGCTGCGCCTCGTCGCGCGCAAAGCCGAGCAACGCCGCCGCCGTGCCCGCCTCGCCGCCGAACTGGAACCCGACCTGGCTGCGGTAGGCGCAGGCCGCCGCCACCTTGCGCTCCAGGCCCGCGTCCGCCGCCACCGCAATCCCGCCCAGTCCGGCGAGCGGGGCAGGGCAGGGCGCGTCGCCGTGGCGGATCGCATACGGCGTGTCACGGTACCACCACACCGGCGCCAGCACTCCCTCGCGCACCGCGCGCGCCATCTGCAGGTGATCGACGTGCCCGCCGAGCCCCTGCGGCGCCAGCACCAGCGCCGGCGCCACCCTGCGCTCCAGCCCCGCCACCAGCTCCTCCAGCGCCGCCCACGCCCGGTCGTCGTCGCGCACGCCCGCGAACAGCGCCGGCGCGCTGTCGTAGCCCCGGTGCGGCGCCTCCGGCAGCCCGAGATGCAGGCATTCCGCAAAGCCCAGGATGCGCGCCGCCTCGCGGTCCTCGTCGCGGCGCAGCGCCATGTAGTCCACGCCCGCGTCCAGCCCCTTGTCGAGCTGGCACGCCAGGGCGAACCCCTCGGCCGGCACCACGGAGCGGGTGAACGCCGTCGCCAGCACCGTGCGCCAGCCCTGGTCGCGCAGCAGCGCCGCCAGCGCGCCGCAGGAGAACGCCACGTCGTCGAGATGCGGCGAGAGGAACAGCGCGGTGCGCGTCACAGCAGGTGCGGCTCCGCCCGGAACCGGCACGGCGTCGCCGGCAGCGCCGCCTCGAACGCTCCGTCCACCGGCGCGCGCACCACCCGCGCATAGACGTCCATGATCTGCCGCCCCACCGCCGACCACGAGTACACGCGCCGGCACTCCTCCAGGCCCGCCGCCGCCAGACGGCCGAGAAGCGCCCGGTCCGCCAGCACCCGGCGCAGCGAGTCCGCCAGCCCGGCGACGTCGCCCGGCTCGCTCAGCAGCCCGTTCTCCCCGTCACGCAGGCAGTCCACCACGCCCACCGCCCGGCACGACACGCAGGCCAGCCCCGACGCCATCGCCTCCAGGATCGTGTTGGAGAACCCCTCCGCGTACGTCGGCGAGACGAACACGTCCGCGTCCCGGTACACCGCCGGCACCGCCTCGTACTCGACATGACCGGTCATCCGCACCCGCTCCGACAGCCCGAGCGCCGCGATCTTCTCCGCCACCGCGTCGTGGTCCGGCCCGATCCCCGAGTACACCAGCGAGAACGCCACGCCCTCGTCCGCCAGCACCCGCGCCGCCGACAGCAGGTCCAGCGCGCCTTTCCGCGCGTCCACCCGCCCGTGGTACAGCAGCACCGGCGGGCCGTCGCCGCGCCCCGCCCCGCCAGCCCGCGCCGCGCCGCCCAGCGCCGGCGTCCGTCCCTCCGCCGGCGTGAACCGCGCGACGTCCACCGCCCCCGGCACGATCGTGAACCGCGCCGGGTCGGTGCCCAGCCGCGCCTCGACCTCGGCCGCGAACGAGCGGCACCCGATCAGCACCGCCCCCGTATGGTCGAGCACCCGCGTCATCGCGAGGCGGTGCGTCTCGCAGCACGAGCCCACCCAGTGCCCGTCGCCGCCCTGGATCGACACCACGTTCGCCACCCCCAGCCGGCGCGACGCCAGCAGCACCGCCCAGCCCGTCGGATACCCGTACTGCGCGTGCAGCACGTCGAACGGCGCGCGCGCGTGCTCCGCGCAGATGCGCTCCACCATGGCCTCGACGTCGCGCTCGAAATCGCCCGTCGTCTGCTCGCCGAGCTGCTCCAGCCCCACGACCCGCACCCCCGCCACCGGCGGCGGCGGCCCGCCGCCGTACACCGCGCGCCCGAACGCGTCGCCGCGGTACTGGCTGATCATCGTGACCTCGTGCCCAGCGCCCACCAGCTCGTGCAGCAGGTTGCGCGCATACACGCTCATGCCGGAGATCGCCGGGAAGTAGCGCCGGCTGACGAAACAGATCCTCACGCGCTCTCCTTCCCCGTTGCCTGGCCTGCACCGGTACCCGGCGCCGCAACACTCGGCAGGTGCCGCCTCAGCCACGCCAGAGACTGCGGGACCATTGTGTCAGCCCGATGGCTCTCCCGCGACAGCTCCACGCACACCAGCCCCGCGAACCCCGTCTCGTGCAGCGCCCGCAATACTCCCGGCACGTCCATGTCCCCTTCGCCGAACGGCAGGTGCACGTGCACGCCGCGCGCCATGTCCTCGATCGACACCGTGCCCAGCCGCCCCGCCCAGCGCCGCACCGCCTCGGCCGGATCGATCTCCCCCGTCACCACGCAGTGCCCGGTGTCCAGCGCCAGACGCAGGCCGGGCACTGCAAGCGCCTCCCACTCCGCCGGCGTCTCCACCGCCATCCCCGGCTCCGGCTCCAGCGCCGCCACCGTCCCCAGCCGTTCCGCCCGCCGCACGACCTTCGCCGCGCCCTCGACCACCCAGGCCCGCGCCTGCGCCGCGTCCACGCCGGGCTTGGCGATGCCCCCCCAGAACGACATCGCCTCCGCGCCGCACTCCGCCGCCACCTCCAGCGCCCGCGTCAGGAACTCCACCCGCCGCGCCCGCCCCGCCGGGTCCGCGCTCACCAGCGTCGGCTCGTGCTTCTGCCGTGGGTCGAGCAGGAACCGCGCCCCGGTCTCCACCACGCACCCCAGCCCGAGCACGCGCAGCCGCGCCGCCACCCGCGCCAGCTCGGCACGGAACCCGACCGCGAACGGGTCGAGGTGGTGGATGTCGAGCGTTAGCGCCACGCCGTCGTAGCCGCTGTCCGCGATCAGCCCGAGGGCGTCATCCAGCCGGTGGTGCGCGCAGCCGTTGGTGTTGTAGGCGAACCTCATCGGGGGGCTCCGAAGCAAGGAAGGCCAGGGCTCTGCCCTGGACCCGCCAGGGGCAGCGCCCCTGGACCTGCACAACTTAGGAAAAAAGCCTTGCCAAATGCCGGTCCAGGGCGGCTCGCCCTGGCGGAGTCCAGAGGCAGAGCCTCTGGCCTTGCCTGCTTCCTCAAGCCCCCTCCATCGCGATCGGCGCCGAGTGCGCCTCCGGCTCGCGATACAGCGGATACAGCCCCCCGACGATCCGGTCGATTTCCGCAACGTCCAGCCACGGCGCGCCCCCGAGCCGCTCCGCCGCCCCGGCCGGCAGCCGCACCGCCCGCGTCCCCGCCGGCCCCGGCCCGAACCCCACCAGCGGCGAGCCCCGCGCCAGCAGCTTCGCCACGCCGCGCTCGCCGATCCGGTGGTAGCTCATGGTCTCCACCTCCAGCCCCGGCACCACGACTTTGACCACGTGCACCCCCGGATGCCCCGGCGGCGACCAGTCGAGCACCAGCACCGCCATCCCCGCCGCCGCCAGCCTGCGGTGCAGCTCCGCCACCAGCCCGGTCCCCGACATCGCCCCGTCCCGCCGCGGCAGCGCGTCGAACCGCTGCGTCTCCGCCTGCCGCAGCACGCTGCCCGCGATCTGCGCGCGCAGCGCCCTCGCGTCGAGCCCGAGCCAAGCGCGCATCGCCGCCATGGTGCGCCCCTCCTCGCCCGCCAGGGTGTGGCGCGCCCGGTAGTCGTCCAGGTACCCCGCCGGCGCCACCGCGCCCACCCGGTCGAGCGGCCCGTGGCTGAACGTCTTGCGCGCCCGCGCGGCGGCGAACTCCAGGATCGCCTTGCGCAGCGCGTGCTCGCGGTCGAGCGACGCCGCCTCGCCCGCCGCCGTCACCATCAGCGGGAACGCCGCCCCCCCGCCCTCGATATCGGGCTGGTCGCCCACGCAGTACACGTTGCACAGCCCGAACTCGTCGGACGCGAACTTCGGCAGCACGTCGATCCCCAGGCCTCGCAGCCGCGCCAGCAGCGCCCGCGTCCTCGGGTCGCGCGGATACGTCTCGGCCCCGTCCTCGCCGGCGAAGTCCAGCACGATGCCGCGGTCCATCGCCCGGAACCCCAGCCCGTTGCCGTCGCGCTGGAACAGCTCGCACAGCCCGTGCCCGACCGCGAAGTCCAGCGTCGGCCCCGCGCCCAGCCCGTTGGTGGTCGGGCTGGTGAACGCCTCGTACCCCTCGCTCAGGTCCCCGTACGAGCACGCCGCGATGTCGATCGGCAGCCACGCCGCCGCCCCGTCCGGCCAGCGCCGCGCGGCCACCCACTCCAGCTCGGTCTCGCCGTCCACCGCGCACCCCGCCGGCAGGCACAGCGTCAGCGGGTCCGCCACCGCGTCCTCGCCCAGCTCGCGCGCCAATGCCGCGTGGCTCCCCCGCCGCCGCTCCATGCGCCAGATGCCCGCCGCGGAGTGCACCGCTTCCGCCAGCTCGCCCGTGGTGCCGATGATCGCCTCGGCGTCGGTGCTGCCGTAGCCGACGCCGTGCGGCGCCACGCCCACCCAGCTCCGCGCCGCCGCGTCGTGGAAGATCGCGTTCCAGCACGGGACGCCGGTGACGTCGAGCGCGGTCAGCGGGAACAGCTCCACCCGCCCGGCCGGCATCGAGTCGACGTAGGCGCGTGCCGCCGCCGGCATGTCCGGGGGCAGGGAAGGGGAGGTCATGGGGCGTCTTCCGGAAGGAAGGAGGCAAGGCCAGGGCTCTGCCCTGGACCCGGCAAAGGCCAAGCCTTTGCAATCCAATTGTTAAAAGCTGCATCCCGGCGAAAAACAAGTTGCGCCGGTCCAGGGTCGGCTCGCCCCTGGCGGGTCCCCACCTTCAAGCAACGGGCAGAGCCCGGCCTTGCTTCCTTCACGGCAGCACCATCGCCCGCGCCGTCGCCAGCAGCGCCATCGTGTGCAGGTCGTGCTCCGGCGTGAAGGCGAACGCCTCCCCGGCCAGCACCGCGCCCGCGAACGCCTCCACCTGGTTGAGGAACGGCGAGCGCTCCGCCCCCGGCACCTCGACCTCGCGCGCCACCCCGTCCGCCGCCTGCGTCAGCCACAGCGTGCCGCCCGCGGTCTGCCCCATCGTGTCCACTGCGACGAGCTGCCCCGCGTCGCCCACGACCTCCAGGCGCCGCCGCGGCAGCGTCTCCGGGCAGTTGTACGCGACGTGCATCTGCAGCAGCACGCCCCCCTCGGAGCGCGCCATCAGCAGCGCCCCGTCCTCGACCGCGCCGTGCTCGACCGCGTAGCGGTGCACCCGCGCCTGCCCGAGCGCCGCCACCGCGCCGATCCGCTCGCCCAGGATCATCGCCGCGAGGTCGAGCCCGTGCGGCGCGAGATCGAACAGCGCCCCCCCGCCCGCCCGCGCCCGATCGACCCGCCAGTTGTCCGCCGCCCACCCGTCCCCCACCCAGCACGCATAGACGATGCGCACCGCCACCGGCCGCCCGACCGCGCCCTCCGCCACCAGCCGCGCCAGGTGCCGGTGCGCCGCATGGAACCGCTGGTCGAACGCCGTCGCGTATGCCACCCCCGCCGCCGCGCACGCCGCCACCATCGCCTCCGCGTCGGCCAGCGTCGTCGCCATCGGCTTCTCGCACAGCACCGCGAGCCCCGCCGCCGCCGCCGCCTCCACCAGCCCCCGGTGCGCATGGTTCGGGCTGGCGACATAGACCGCGCCCAGCCCCGGCGTCGCCAGGAACCCCGCCAGCGTGTCGTGGCACGCCACGTCCCCCAGCGCCGCCCGCGCCTGCGCCAGCGACTCCGCCGACGGATCGTGCACCGCAAGCAGCGTCCCGTTCGCAGAGTCCACGATCGCCGGCGCCACGTAGTCGCGCGCCACCCAGCCGCACCCCGCGATCCCCCAGCCCAGCCGACTCACGCCATCCACCTCCGAGTGCCGAGCAAGCAAGGTTGAGGCTCCGCCTCAAACTCCGCCAGGGGCAGCGCCCCTGGACCTGCCTTGCTTAAGTAAATCGGTTTCCAAAGGCCTTGGCCTTTGGCGGGTCTGGGCAGAGCCCAGCCTTGCTTCCCGATGGACCGCCATCCCTGCGCCGCCCGGCCTTACCACCGCTCTGGCAGGTCGAGCAGCTCGCGCCGCCGCACCATCGCCGCGACGTGGGTCTCGCCCGCCACCGCCCGTTCCGGCGCCTCGCTCGCCACGGGATAGGTCGCCAGCCCCGCATACTCCGCCTCGTAGCGCGCCGACGGCCACGCCACCCGCAGCGCCCCGCCCGTCGCAGCCTGGTACAGCGGATTGCGCCGCACCGCCCGCCTGGCCGCCGGCACCGCCAGCCCGCCGGACACCGTCCGCGCCTCGTCGTCCGCCGCAACCCCCGCCGCCAGCGCCACCGCAGCGGCCCCGCGCAGGGCGGAAGCCTCGGCAGGGCAGGGCGCCCGCCCGGCCAGCAGCGCCGCCGTCAGCTCGCGATCGTCGTACAGCACGGCATGGCCGAACAGCGCGGCGTATTCCTCCGGCAGCAGCGGCGCCCCATGCGACAGGTTGTCCACCGCCGCGTTGTGCGCGTGACCCACCAGCACCCGACCCGGACCCGCCACGCGCAGCATCTCCGCCGCCACATGCGCCTTGTCCGGCAGGAAGTATAAGGCGTCGTGGCAGAACACGAGCCCCGCCGCCGCATCCCCGAGCGGCCAGGGCCGCGCCGCGTCGAAGCACACGAGCCGCGCGCCGGGCGAGACGAAATGCCGCGCCAGCCACAGCTTGGAAAACACCAGGTCGCCGCCGACCACGTCCTCGACGCCATCCATGCGCCCGAACTCGCGGAGGAAGTGCCCCGCCCCGCACGCTAGCTCCACCACCGCCGCCGGCCGGTGCCAGTGCGCCTCCGCCAGCGCCAGCCCGGACAGGAACGTCGGGTCCGACCAGCGATGCGCGAAATACGTCGCCACCGGCCCGAACGCCAGCAGCCCCATCGCCTCGCGAAATCCCAGCGCCGCACGCTCGCGCACCACCCGCCGCCGCGCCGCCTCGTCGGGCGGCGGCGTCGACGCCCAGCCGTCCTGGTCCGCCAGCAGCAGCGCGCACGCCGTCTCGGCGTCTCCCGCGTCCAGCGCCGCCAGCGCCGCGTCCGCCAGCGCCCGCCGGTCCGCGCGCAGAAACGCGATCCCGTCCACCACCGGCCAGCGCTCGCCCGCCACGTTCAGGTCGTGCGCCCCCGCCGCAAGCGGCGCCCCGGACACCGGGCTGCGCAGCTCGCCACCCCCCCAGGGCCGCACCGTTTCCTCCGACGCCTCGACCGCGCCGGACACGCGGTGCGCGGCGATCATGCTCCTGCCCGGTGCCGCGCGCCGGAACCGCCGCCCTCTCCTGCCATGACCGGAGCGGGGACCGCCCCGGCGCCTGCGCCGGACAGCACCCCGGCGCCCGGCACGTCGCCTTCGTCGATCCCGCCCAGCACCGCGTCGGGCACCCCGTCCGCGACGTCGAAGCCGCCCCGGTTCCCCGCCGAGGCGGGCTCGTGCGCGCCGTCGTCGTACGCCTGTGCGGCGACGGCCTCCATCAGCCCGGCCTCGCGCATCACCCCGTGGTGGAACCGCTGCAGCGGCCCGGCATGGACCAGCTCCATCTCGCCCAGCGCCTGCGCCGTGGTGAAGCCCGCGACGCAGGCGAAGTGGCGCATCTCCATGATCCGGTCGATCACGTCGGCGGCGTTGAACGCCTGCCCCTCCGGCGTGTCCGCGCCGCCCGCCGCCCGCAGCGCCCGCCGCGTCGCCTCCGCCAGGTCCGGCGGCAGCCCGTCGAGGGTGGTCGCGAACACCCGCTCCATCGCCGGCTGCAGGTAGCCGCCGAGCAGCGTCTCGCCGGCGAACCCGGAGTCCGGCATCACCGCATTGTGCAAATGATGCGCGAGCCCGGCGAGGAACGGCACCGCCGGCCGCGCCCCGTAATGCCCCGCCAGCACCACGCCGAGCACGGCGACCACCAGGCAGTGGTCGCCGTGCCCCTCCGCCGGCTCCAGGACGATGCGCGGCTTGCCGGGGCAGGTGGCGCCGGCGCGCGGCTGGCGGATCAGCGCCTCCACGAACTCCGCCACCTGCCCGGCGATCGGGATCGGCTCGCCCACCCGCTCGCGCAACGCGGCCCGCAGCCCCGGCGTCACCGGCCCCGCCACCTCGTCGAACGAGGCCACCAGGATGTCGCCGGTCGCGTGCGCCGGCACGCCGAGGCGCGACAGCAGCCCGCTGTCCATCGCCCCCATGCGCAGCGCCGCGAGCGCGTCCGCCGCCGTGGCCAGCGCCACGTCGTCGACCGCCTCGCCGAGCAGCAATGCCTCCCACGCCCTGCGAAACAGCCGCGTGGCCACGCTGTCCGCGGACTGCGCGTCGCGCACCCGCTTCAGCGTCGCCAGCTCCGCCGCCAGCCCCGCCAATTCGAGCAGCGGTTCGCCGGGCCGCCCGGGACCATCGCCCCGACCCGCGCTCCCGCGGCCCGAGTCGCCCGACGATCCGCTCGCCCCGTCGATCGCCAGCCCGCCCACAGGCGCCGACGCATGGCCCGCCTGCAGCCTCGCCCGCCCCGCGCTCATCGTGGCGTCCCGCTCAGGCGGCGGCGAGCCAGTCCAGCAGCACCTGCTGCTGCACCGGGAACGAGTGCTCCTCGCGCTTGCCCGCCTCGGTCATCGGCGCCTTGAAGAAGATGCCGAGCTGCTCCTGGATGCCGCCGTCCCCGCGCCTGCGCGCCAGGTCCAGCACCCGCGCGATCTCGATCACCAGCGGCGCCGCCAGGATGCTGTCCCTGCACAGGAAGTTCAGCTTGATCTGCATCTTCTGTCCGAGGAAGCCGACGATGTCGATGTTGTCCCAGGCCTCCTTGTTGTCGCCGCGCGGCTTGTAGTACTGGATGTTCACCAGATGGTCCTCGACCTTGTAGCCGAGGATGCTGTCCAGCACCGAGCCCTTGGTGTTCAGCTTGCTCTGCAGGCTCGCCGGGTTGTCCAGCGCCAGCCCGTCGCGGTTGCCCAGGATGTTGGTGGAGAACCACCCCTCGACGAACAGGCTGCGCGCCTTGAACGCCGGCGCCAGCACCGTTTTGAGGAAGGTCTGCCCGGTCTTGCCGTCCTTGCCGGCCACTGGCACGTTGCGCTGGTCCGCGAGCGCCGTCAGCGCCGGGATGTCGGCCGCCAGGCTCGGGGTGAAGTTGCCGTACGGCACGCCCTCGGTGATCGCGCCGTAGGCATACAGCATCGCCGGGCTGATCGAGGCGTGGTTCTCGTCCAGGCCACGCTCGAACGCGGCGATGTCGACGAGGGGAGAGATGTCGGCGGGCCAGCGCTCCACCGAGGCGAGGTTGATCACCACCACGTCCTGCACGCCGCTGCTCTCCTTGTAGCGGCGGATGTCCTCGCGGATGCGGCCGACGGCGCCACGATGGCTGCCGGTGACGATCTTGTTCGCCCCGTCCACGTTGGCGCAGAAATCGACGCTGCCCACCGCCGGCCACGGCCGCAGGCGCGACAGCGGCTCGGCCACCAGCTCCGCCTGGTCGCGCTCCAGCACGTGGTGCTCGGCGGCCGCGGTGCTCAGGTCGTCGCCGTTGAGGTCCCAGCCGGCGAACTCGATGTTGCGGTAGGCGGCCAGCCCCTGGGCGTCGGAGGAGGCCAGCGGCAGGCCGGCGAAGTCGTTCGAGCCCCGGCGGATCATCTCGATCCCGGCCACCGCGGTGGTGGCGACGGCGCCGCCAAGCCCCACGATGAGGACGCCGAGACGGCGTCCGCTGCCCGTGCTGCCCGGATTGGTATCTGGCATTCGTCCGCATCCCACTCGCCTGCGCGCCAACCGCCGAGGCTTCGGATGCGGTACATAGGCCTCCCATCGTTCCTGAAAAGAAGATTCGTCGGCGTGGAACAGGCCTGCCGCCGCCCACGCTGTATCACTCATGCAACGACGTACGGTCAGCAATGCCGGAGGCGCGCGCCTCGGTGCGGGTTCCGCGCCGCCCGCCCCGCAGGCGCGCCTCCTGCCGGACGCGGTGTTTCGCCGCCCTTCCCGCCGCGCCGCCGCCGCGCCGCCGCAACGCGGCACCAGCGCCGCAGGTCCGCCCGTCGTGCCGGGTGCCGCTCAGTCCGCGCTGCGGGCGCAGGATGCGCCGCCCAATACACAGAAGCGTGCGCAGTGCGGGTGGTTGAGCGCGACCTCGCCCGACGCCTCCGCCAGCGTGCCCCCCAGCTCGAACCGCGCGTCGTACGGCAGCAGCGTGCACGCCACCACCGCGGCCGCCGCCCCTTGCCTGCGCACCAGCATCCGGCTCGCCGAGCACATCACCGAGTCAGGCTCGCGACGCAGGATGCCCCAGCACGCCTCGGTGATCTCGGGCACGTCGCGCGCCCCGTCCATCTCCGGGAACAGCGTCAGCGCCACCGGGTCCGCCGCATCCACCGGCAGCCTCCGGAGCGCGAACAGCGCCGCATACCCCTCCCGCAGCCCCGCCTCGTCCTCGCCCGACAGCATCCGGCTGGCGACATGCACCCGGAACCCGTGCCGCGACAGCCACGCCAGCCCGTCCAGCGTCGTCTCCCAGCTTCCCGCCCCGCGCTCGCGGTCGTGCACCTCGGCGCCGTGATGGTCGAGCGACACCCGCAGCAGCAGCCGCTCGCCATGCCGCGCCCGCAGCGACAGCAGCGCCGCCTCCGCCTTGCGCATCGGCCGCATGGCGTTGGTCAGCACCAGCGCGTCGAGGCCCTGCGCCAGCACGTCCTCCAGCATCCCCGGCAGCTCGGGGTTGACGAACGGCTCGCCGCCGGTGAACCCCACCAGCGCGGTCGGCAATCCCCGCGCCGCGATCTCCCCCAGGTACCCGCGCAGATCCGCCCGGGTGAAGAACGCCAGCCGGTCGTTGCGCGGCGAACTCTCGATGTAGCACCCGGCGCAGGCCAGGTTGCACAGCGTCCCGGTGTTGACCCACAGCGTCTCCAGCGCCCGCAGCGCCACCCTGGCCCGCACGGACCCGTCCAGCGTGCGGCCCGGATCGCGGAACTTACCCGCCGCCAGCGGCGCGAAGCCGGCGCGGGGCAGGGCAGGGGGCGGTGCGGGGGTTGCGCTCATGCCAGCGTTACTGGGCACGGACCTGCGAGGAAGCAAGGCCGGGCTCTCCCTCCGCTGCCTTTCCAACGACCCGAGCAGGTCGTCGGAACCTTTGGCAGCTACGCCCGGACCCGCCATGCCTGAGGCCTTTGGAAACCGTTTGCTCAAACAGGTGGACTCCAAAGGCTTGCCTTTGGCGGAGTTCGAGGCGGAGCCTCAACCGTGCCTGCCGTGCCTGTCGAACCCCTGCGGCGACCTCGGGCAAACGACCCGCTACCAGCCTCCGGCCTCGCCTGCCGTCAGACCGGCCACGGTGCCCGTCCGAAATAGACGTGGTGCATGGCCGCGAGCCGCTCGTCCGCCAGGTCGCCCCGGTCCGGCAGCACGGCGTCGATGCCGCAGTGCGGGCACAGCGCGGTGGCGCCGTCGTCGATCCACCGCCCGATCGCGCCCACGCCGAAGCGCCGCAGGCAGTAGAAGCAGCAGCCCCGCCCCACCTCGCGCAGCATGTCGCGATGGTGCGTGCTGTCGCGATGCGCCGCGTCGGCGCTCCACTCGGCCGTCCCGTCCTGTGCCGCCCGCCGCTCCCGCGCCGCCATGCCGGCCTCCCGCCTGCCCCAACCGCCGCGATCCGGCGATCCGTACCGCCCGCATCCCCCTGTCCAACACCAGCCGCCCCAGGCTGGCCTGTCATCAAGCAGGGCCGGGCTCTTCCTCCGCCTGGACCCACCAGCCCGAGGCTTTTGGAACCCCCTCTCTTCAACAAGTCGATTCCAAAGGCGAGCCTTTGGCGGAGTTTGAGGCAGAGCCTCAACCTTGCCTGCCTGACCGGTCACACTCAAGGACCGTTGGCATGATATCAGCCGCCTCCCAATTGCAGGCGTCCCGCCGTGCGCCCTCCGCCCACGGTGGCCAGGGCGCGGCGCCTGTCCTAGGCTGAGGCCCGGCGCAGCGCCGCGATGCCGCACGGAGCCCCGCACCATGACCGAGACGGCCACCTCGCGCACCCTGCGCCACCCGGCCTGCGCCGCAGCGCGAACCGCGCGGTGACTCCCGCCGTGCAGGACCGGCTGCTGCGCGCGCTGCCCGCCCTGGTGCTGGCGGCGCTGCTCGGCGCGGCGCTGCTGGGCTGGTGGCTGTTCCCGGCGCTGCAGCGCACCGTGGCGTTCCAGGACTGCGCCGCCTCCGGCCGCACCGACTGCACCCCCCACCAGGCCCCCAGCACCTGACCGCGCGAGCACCGCGGCCCCGGCCCTTCGCAACCGCGCCCCGGTCCCGATATCCCCGCCACATCACACCAGGAGCACCCGATGTACCTCGCCATGAACCGGTTCCGCGTCGTCCCCGAGCACAGCGCGGCCTTCGAGGAGATCTGGCGCTCGCGCGACAGCCACCTGCGCGACACGCCCGGCTTCGTCGAGTTCCACCTGCTGCGCGGCCCGCAGCGCGACGACCACGTGCTGTACTCCTCGCACACCGTGTGGAAGAGCTACGCGGAGTTCGAGGCCTGGACCCGCTCCGACGCCTTCAGGGCCGCCCACCGCGGCGCCGGCGGCAACCGCGACATGTACCTCGGCCCGCCCGAGTTCGAGGGCTTCGAGTCCGTGCAGCACCTCGGCATGGAGTAGCGGCCGACCAGTGCGCCCAAGGAAGCAGGCAAGGTTGAGGCCCCGCCTTCAAGCATGGGCCTCAAACTCCGCCAAAGGCAGGCCTTTGGAATCCATCACTTAGAAAAGGTTTCTAGAGGCTTCATGCTTGAACGAGGGAGCTTTTGGAGGGTCCGGGCGGAGCCCGGCCTTGCCTCCCTCGCCCGCCCATGACCCCTTGCGCCACAGGACCTAGCTGAGCATCGTCGCACCTTGGGCTGGCCGTGACAGGCGCAGGTCCCGGGGGAAAGCAATGCGTCTGGCGGTGCTCAAGGAAACCCGTCCCGGTGAGGCGCGCGTCGCCGCCACCCCGGACACGGTGAAGAAGCTGATGGCCCTCGGCCTGGAGGTCGCGGTGCAGTCAGGCGCCGGCCTTGGCGCCGCGATCTCCGACCAGGAGTTCGCCGCCGCCGGCGCCGCCGTCGCTCCCGACGCCGCCGCCACGCTGGCCGGCGCCGCCATCGTGCTCGCCGTGCAGGCCCCCGACGCCGCCGCGCGCACCGCGATCCCGCGCGGCGCGCTGCTGCTGTGCATCTCGGGCGCCCTGTCGCAGCCCGGCCTGGTGGCCACGATGGCGCAGCAGGGCGTGGACCTGGTGGCGATGGAGCTGCTGCCGCGCATCACCCGCGCCCAGTCCATGGACGTGCTCTCGTCGCAGTCCAACCTCGCCGGCTACCGCGCCGTGATCGAGGGCGCGGGCGCCTTCGACCGCGGCTTCGCGATGATGATGACCGCCGCCGGCACCGTGCCGCCCGCCCGTGTCTTCGTGCTCGGCGCGGGCGTCGCCGGCCTGCAGGCGATCGCCACCGCCCGCCGCCTCGGCGCCATCGTCTCCGCCACCGACGTCCGCCCGGCTGCCAAGGAGGAGATCCGCTCGCTGGGCGCCACCTACGTCGGCGTCGAGGACGAGGAGAGTGCGGCCGCCCAGACCAGCGGCGGCTACGCGAAGGAGATGAGCGCCGCCTTCCGCACCAAGCAGGCCGAGCTGATGGTCGCCACCGTCGCCAAGAACGACCTGGTGATCTGCACCGCCCTGGTGATGGGCCGCAAGGCGCCGACCCTCGTCACCCAGCAGATGCTGGCCGGCATGAAGCCCGGCAGCGTCGTCGTCGACCTGGCCTCCGACGCCGGCGGCAACTGCGAGGCGACCGTGCCGGGCCAGCAGACCACCACCCCTAACGGGGTCAAGATCCTCGGCTGGCAGAACTGGCCCGCCCGCATCCCGGTCGCCGCCAGCGCGCTCTACGCCCGCAACCTGCTGACCTTCGTCACCACGTTCTGGGACAAGGCCGCCGGCAGGCCGGTGCTCCCCGCCGAGGACGACATCGTCCGCGGCGTGCTGCTGACCCGCGACGGCGCCGTGGCCGCCGAGCAGTTCCGCGACGCCGCGCCGCTCGCCCCGGACGCCCCCGCCGCCGCGCCCGCCGTCAGCGGCACCGCGTCCGGCGAGGCCGACGGCCTGCCGCGCCCGGCCCCGGCCGCGCCGCACGAGCCGCCCGCCACCATCGTCGCGTCCTCCGGCCCCGCCGGAACCGCCACGCCCCCGCCCACCGCAGCCACGCCCGCCGCTGCCGCGCCCGCCGTCCCGCCCGACCCGAACGGCGCCGCCCAGGCCCTGGACTTCACCCCGCCCGGCACCACGCCGGCCGCCGAGCCGGACATCCCCGCCGGCGAGCTGCTCCAGCCCCCCGGCAGCGTCATGCCGCCGCCCCCGTCCGCCCCGGCCACGGAGAGAAGTGCGTGAACCCCGACACCCTCGCCCACCAGGCCGACGGCCTCTCCGCCCAGGCCGCCCACCTCGCCGACCAGCTCCGCCTGATGACCGGCTCGGTCGCCGCCAGCGGCCCGGCCCTGGCCCCGATCGGCGCTGCCGTCGAGCCGTTCGTGTTCCTGCTCGCCGTGTTCCTCATGGCCTGCTTCGTCGGCTACTACGTCGTCTGGAACGTCACCCCCGCGCTGCACTCGCCGCTGATGGCGGTGACCAACGCCATCTCCTCGGTGATCATCGTCGGCGCCATGCTCGCCACTGGCCTCGGCCACGGCGTCGCGGCGCCCCTGTTCGGCTTCCTCGCGGTGGTCCTCGCGTCCATCAACATCTTCGGCGGCTTCACCGTGACGCAGCGCATGCTGTCCATGTTCCGCGCCCGGAAGTAACCACAGCATGTCCCCCAGCCTGACCGCGCTCGCCTACCTCGTCGCCGCAATCCTCTTCATCCTGGCGCTCCGCGGCCTCTCCCATCCCTCCACCTCGCGCACCGGCAACCGCTTCGGCATCGCCGGCATGGCGGTGGCCATCGTCGCCACCCTGCTGCGCAACGGCATCTCCGGCCAGGGCTACGTCCTGATCGTCGCCGGCATCGCCATCGGCGGCGCCATCGGCGTCGTCGTCGCGCGCCGCATCCAGATGACCGCCCTGCCGCAGCTCGTCGCCGCCTTCCACTCCCTCGTCGGCCTCGCCGCCGTCTTCGTCGCCGCCGCCGCCCTCAACGCTCCCGTCGCGTTCGGCATCGGCACCCCGCGCCACATCCACACCGAGAGCCTGGTCGAGATGTCGATCGGCCTGGCGATCGGCGCGATCACCTTCACCGGCTCGCTGGTCGCGTTTGCAAAACTCCAGGCGCTGATCAAGGGCAACCCGCTCACCTTCCGCGGCCAGCACATCCTCAACGCGGCGCTGGGCGCCCTCGCCGTCGTCCTGATCGTCGTGTTCGTGCTGACCTCCAGCCAGGTCGCCTTCTGGCTCGTCGCCCTGGTCGCCCTGGCGCTGGGCTTCCTGCTGATCCTGCCGATCGGCGGCGCCGACATGCCCGTCGTCGTCTCCATGCTGAACAGCTACTCCGGCTGGGCCGCCTGCGGCATCGGCTTCACCATCGAGAACCTCGCGCTGATCATCACCGGCGCCCTCGTCGGCGCGTCCGGCGCGATCCTGTCCTACGTCATGTGCAAGGGCATGAACCGCTCGATCTTCAACGTCCTGCTCGGCGGCTTCGGCACCACCGGCGGCGGCCCCGCCGGCCCCGCCGGCGCCCAGGGCAAGCGCTCCGTGCGCTCCGGCAACGCCGACGACGCCGGCTTCATCATGAAGAACGCGTCCAAGGTCATCGTGGTCCCCGGCTACGGCATGGCCGTGGCGCAGGCCCAGCACGCGCTGCGCGAGATGGGCGACATCCTCAAGGCCGAGGGCGTGGACGTGAAATACGCCATCCACCCCGTCGCCGGCCGCATGCCCGGCCACATGAACGTGCTGCTCGCCGAGTCCAACGTCCCCTACGACGACGTCTTTGAGCTGGAGCAGATCAACTCCGAGTTCGCCTCCGCCGACGTCGCCTTCGTCATCGGCGCCAACGACGTCACCAACCCCGCCGCCAAGACCGACAAGACCTCCGCCATCTACGGCATGCCCATCCTGGAGGTGGAGAAGGCCGGCACCGTCCTGTTCATCAAGCGCTCCATGGCCTCGGGCTACGCCGGCGTCGACAACGAGCTGTTCTTCCGGCCCAACACCATGATGCTGTTCGGCGACGCCAAGAAGGTCACCGAGGAGATCGTCCAGGCGCTCGGGAAGTAGGCAAGCAAGGCTGGGCTCTGCCCGGACCCGCCAAAGGGCTCGCCCTTTGGAAACCACTCTGAAAGAGGGGCCGGGGGCACAACTCCCGGCCCCTTCCACATCCGGACCGCCGCCCCCAGGCACCGCCCCAAACCCCGGGAGTCCAGAGGCTTGCCTCTGGCGGGTCCAGGGCAGAGCCCTGGCCTTTTCCTTCCTGGCCCGGAACTTGCCTCCCGCCTCCGTGAACACAGCCCGCCCACGGAGACGCCGCATGTCCGCCACCGCCCTCGCTCCACCCCGCGACGCCGCCGACACCGCTCGCTGGACCCAGCTCGGCCTCGGCCTGCTCTGCATGATGGCGATCAGCTCGCCGCAGTACGTCTGGACCCTGTTCACCAAGCCGTTCGGCGCCTCGCTCGGCGCCACCCCCGCCGCGATCCAGTGGACCTTCGTCCTCCTCGTCGTCCTGCAGACCTTCTTCTCCCCGTTCCAGGGCTGGCTCGTGCAGCGCTTCGGCCCCCGCCGCCTGATCGCGCTCGGAGCAGGCCTCACCGGCCTCGCCTGGGTCCTCGCCTCCCAGGTCACCACGCTGTTCGGCCTCTACCTCGCCTACGGCGTCACCGCCGGCCTCGGCACCGGCATCGTCTACGTCGGCGTCGTCGGCTTGGTCTGCGGCTGGTTCCCCGACCGCCGCGGCTTCGCCGCCGGCGTGGTCGCCGCCGGCTACGGCATGGGCGCGATCCTGACCACCTTCCCGGTCGCCTCCAGCCTCGCCGGCTACGGCCTCCGCCCGACCCTGCTGACCTTCGGCCTGGCGTTCGGCGCGATCGGCGTCCTCGCCGCCGCCGGCCTGCGCGCCGCCCCCACCGCCGCCACCCCCCACGCCGCCGCCGCCGCCGACCCGCGCGACACCCCCACCCACGCCATGCTCCGCCACCCCGTGTTCTGGCTGATGTTCGTGATGATGACCCTGATGTCGACCTCCGGCCTCATGGTCACCTCGCAGCTCGCCACCTTCGCCTCCGATTTCGGCCTCGCCCACGCCACCGTCCTCGGCTTTGCCGCGATCCCCTTCGCGCTCACCCTGGACCGCTTCGCCAACGGCCTGACCCGCCCGTTCTTCGGCTGGGTCTCCGACCGCATCGGCCGCGAGCCCACCATGGCGCTCGCCTTCGCCCTCGAAGGCTGCGCCATGACCGCCTGGCTGCTCTGCCGCACCGACCCTGTGCTGTTCGCCCTGCTGTCCGGCGTGGTGTTCTTCGGCTGGGGCGAGATCTTCTCCCTGTTCCCCTCCACCCTGACCGACACTTTCGGGAGTCGCTGGGCCACGCAGAACTACGGCTGCCTCTACATCGCCCAGGGGTTCGGCTCGATCCTCGGCGGCCCGATGGCGTCCTACCTGCACGGCGCCACCGGCACCTGGACGCCGGTCTTCGCCCTGGCCATCGGCGCGGACTTCCTCACCGCGGGCCTGGCGCTGTTCGTGCTCCGTCCGATGCGGGCGCGGGTGCTGGCAGCGGCGTAGCGGGGAGGGGAGAGAGCGCAGAAAGCAAGGAAGGCCAGAGGCTCTGCTTCTGGACTCCGCTGAGGTCTTGATCCCAGACCCATCATTTCAGAGTGGTATATTTTACTTAAAATCTTCTAGTAAATTTATATTAGGTAAGCTTATCTATAATCTTACCTGCATTCTCGCATGCGGCATACATGCCATTGTACCAAATTGCTAATGGCGTGTCTGGGTTCATTGAGTTATCAAAACCCTTGTTTTCTTTTATGTGTCTTACTGTGCCGGGTATCATTCGATCATGAGCCTGCATCGTATGTGCGCCTGTACTAAACAACTGCATCGCACGATTTATGGGGCTGTATGATCCGTCTAACCCGGTAGCCGAAGCGCTCATGTCGGCATCTTCTGCCCAATCAACTATCACAACTGGCCTGTGACGGTCGTCACGGTAGGCGCCAAAAGCTAGATTTAGGTGCACGTCTCCGAATCCGTAGCCAAGACATAGGAGAGTATCCGAGGTGGACACAAGTCGGTCAAGTTCCGAGTAGTAAGTTCTAAAAGGGCGGCGTAATATCTGCGTTGATTTACCATAACCTGCGACTATAACTGAATTTAGAAACATTGATCCTTCAACGCTTAATATAGGACCTCTTCCGTAAGCGTCCCCAGATCGTATCGACGAAAGGTCATTTTCCCATCTTATACTGTGGAGATCAATCTGCGTCGACACCATCTGGAAGTGTACAGAACCATGAAGGTGTAGCATGCATGGCCAAGTATCGCGTTTAAATAGAATCTTGTCTTTGAATTCACCAAGATTGTTAAAACCTGTATTTATAGGCCCAGACCTTTATATACAATATTATCATAATTTACAGTAACTACTGAAACTTGGAAGTGCTCAGATAGAAAACATAGAAATGCATTAATCTTATCAGTTTTAATTTTGTTAGATGTCTGAAGGTGACCACATCTGTCGCGAAGGTGATCGATTAGGGCGTGTGGACGGAATCCCTGACATGCGTTTCTGACGGATCCCGAATCGGTCTTTGTTCGAATCACTGCGTGAGCGGTATCACGGAGCCGGACATGCTGACGGGAATGATGGAGCGCGATT